>Ga0193699_10000006_pt1 | contig 246929 bp, 253 predicted proteins | sample L3c2metaG_FD_160095 | JGI IMG/M metagenome (GOLD analysis project Ga0193699, IMG submission 160095) | Soil microbial communities from a riparian zone of the East river system, Colorado, United States - L3c2 | ecosystem: Environmental > Terrestrial > Soil > Riparian zone | place: USA: East...
GTCCAAAGGCCGGCATCTGCCACGCCGCCTGCACGGCTACCTGGTCCTCGACAACGACTACGGCCCCTTCCAGTACCCCGGCACCAAGCCGCTGGCCGACCTCGAGGTCACCTTTGCCCACGAGTACTGCCACATCCTGCAGATGAACTACGACGCCTATCAGGATGCCTGGATGGCCGAGTCGACCGCGGTCTGGATGGAGGATCAGGTCTATAACGGGATCAACGACTACCTGCGCTACGTGCGCCGCTGGGTCAATCTCTACAACACGCCGCTCACCGCCAACTCGATCAGCGAGTACGGGGCGACGGTCTGGAACGAGTGGCTGGTGCGTCGCTACGGCCGCACGATCCTCCGCAACGCCTGGTCACGGGCCGCGCACACGCGACCGGGTGGGTTCTCGGTCGACAGCTATAACTCGGCGATCCGCGCGGCGGGCGGCTCGGACTTCAGCCGCGACTTCGCCCGCTTCGCTCGCGACGTCGCCGAGTGGAACACCGGCAGCCGCTTCCGCGAAGGCAGGCGCTACCCGGCCGTGCCGCGCCGGGACAGCCTGCCGCCCGACGGGCTCCCGCTCGAACGCTCGCTCAACCACGCGACCTTCCAGCTACTGCAGGTTCACCCACAAAGCGACCGGGCGGTGGTCGTCCAGGCCAGCGGACCCCCCGGCGTCGCGGCCGGGTTGGCGCTGGTGGGTCGGGTCGGCAGCGAGCGTCACGGGCACGTCGTATCCAGGCTGCGCTTCCACCGGCACGGCGGCGCGATGACCGTCCGGCTGGCGCGTCCGCGGCGCTTCGAGCGGATCACCGCGGTGCTGATCAACGCCGACACCAGAGCGGAGGGCTTCAGCGCTCGCCGGCTCGACTGGAACTACTTGACCGACACGGCCCCGTTCCGGGTCCGCGCCAGCTCGCCCTGAGGATCCTTGGGCGCAGGCGGGGTGGTGGCGACCGCTTCGGCGATCGCCCCTTCGAGGTCGAGGGCAAAGCTGTCGAGATCGGCCATCGCGTCGTAGTCGCCGACCAGGCCAAAGTCGATCTTGCCGTCGTAGGACATGATCCCGACGCAGAGCGCCTGGCGACGGGCGAGCGGGACGAGAGGAAAGATCGAGCTCATCCGGCGGCCCATCAGGTAGAGGGGGAACTGCGGGCCGGGGACGTTGGTGACGACGAGGTTGAAGAAGCGCTGGGCGGGCTGCAGCCGTGCCGCCTGCGAGGCGATCGTCGGCGGGGCGAAATCGGTCAATTTGGTCAGCAGCTCGGCGCCGACCGCCTGACCGGAGCCCTTGAGATCGCCCATCGTCTCGGTTATCAGGCGCAGGCGCTCGACCGGGTCCCGCGACCAGACCGGCAGCGGGGCCATCATCGCCGAGATGCGGTTGCCGAGCGCGCCGTGCTCTTCGTCGGCCCGGACGCTCACCGGCACCATCGCCCGCATCTCCAGCTCGTCGGTGTCGTGGCCGCGGGCCCGCAGGTAGTTGCCGAGCGCGCCGGCGACGACGGAGAGGACGACGTCGTTGACCGTGCCCCCGTGGGCATTCTTGACCCGCTTGAAGTCGCCGAGGTCGCCGCGCACGAAGGCGAGGCGCCGGTGAGGGCCGATCTCGACGTTGAACGGGGTGCTCGGAGCCGCGGCCGCCACCTCGAGCATCTTGCCGGTGGCGCCGAGACCGCGCAGCACCTGGCGTGGTCCGCGCAGGGCGGCACGAACGCCGCGGACGATCTCACGCGGGCTGGTCGCTCGCTCGTGCAGAGCGTCCAGAAGCAGGTCGAGATTGGTCGGCTCAGGCCGGGGAGCCCACTTAGGCGGCCGCACCGGCGGATGGTCGGGTTCCTCCTCGAGGTCGAAGAGGACCGTGGTGATATCGACCCCGGAGACGCCGTCGACGAGCGCGTGGTGGCTCTTGCCGACGACAGCGAAGCGGTCGTCGTCGAGCCCCTCGACCAGCCACAGCTCCCAGAGCGGCTTGGTGCGGTCGAGCTGCTGGGAGAAGATCCGCGCCGCGAGGTTGCGCAGCTGCTCTTCGGAGCCCGGCGCCGGCAGCGCGGTGCGGCGCACGTGGTAGTCGAGGTTGAGGAAGGGGTCATCGACCCAGACCGGCCGGCCCTGCTCGAAGGGGACGAAGCGCAGCTTCTGGCGGAAGCGGGGGACGAGGTGCAGCCGCGACTCGATGTGGTTACGGAACTCTTCATGGGTAGGTGGACCGCCCTCGAAGAGGATCGTCGAGGCGACGTGCATGTGCGCCCCGGCGCGCTCCATATGGAGGAAGGAAGCGTCAAGCCCCGTCAGTCGATCGCCATTCACCGCTCCATCTTCGCAGACCCGAGCGGGAGTCAATCGGAAACTGTGAGCTGGAGCTGCGCCTTCTCAGGCGCCGGCTCAGCCGGAACCTCGTCGTTGGAGAAGCCGGCGACGCGAACTCCGAGCAGCCGCACGGGGCGGGGCGGGGCGTAGGCGCGCAGCAGGTCCAACGCGACCGGAGTGACGACCGCAGGATCGTTGGTAGGAGCCTCGACGGTGTGGGCGCGGGTGACGTTGGTCCAGTCGTCGAGGCGGACCTTGATCCCGATCGTCCTGCCCTCGAGGTCGCGCGCGCGCAACCGCCGGCAAAGCTCCTTGGCAAGCGAGGCGACGTGCCCCGCCATCTCCGCCCGATCGGCGACGTCGACGTCGAAGGTCGTCTCGGCCGACTGTGACTTGGTCTCGCGGACGACGGAGATCGGCGTCTCGTCTTCGAAGCGCGCCCGGGCCGGGAGCCAGCGGCCCATGCGCGGCCCGAATGCCCGCTCCAAAGCGGCCGGATCGTGCGCGCGCAACTCGGCAAGGGTGCGGATGCCCATCTTCTCCAGCTTGAGCACGGTTTTCGGCCCGATCCCGGGAACCAGGCCGGGGGGATCGCCGGCAAAACGCTCCAGCGCTTCGGCCCGCGAGAGGACGACCAGGCCGGCGGGCTTGCCGAGCTCGCTGACGATCTTGGCCAGCAGGCGGTTCTCGGAGATGCCGACCGAGCAGGTAAGGCCAAGGTCCTCGCGGATCTCGGTGGCGATCCGCCGCATCGTCGCCTTGGGGGCGAACAGCCCGGTCAGGTCGAGATAGGCCTCGTCGAGCCCGACGACCTCGACCGTCTCCGCATTGGCGCGCAGAATCCTCATCACCTGTCCCGAGGCCTCGCGATAGGCGGTGAAATCCGGCGACAGGTAGACGGCATCGGGCAGCCGCCGCCGCGCGATCGCGGCCGGCATCGCCGAGTGGATCCCAGCCAGCTTGCGCGCCTCATAGCTGGCCGTAGTCACGACCGCCCGCGGCCCAGACCCGCAGACGACGACTGGTTTCCCTTTCAGCTCCGGTCGCCGTCGCAGCTCGACCGACGCATAGAAAGCATCCATGTCCAGGTGCGCAATCGTCCGCTTATCGACCACCCACCGATCGTAGGGCGGGAGAGGGACGTCAATGCGCCCCGAGCCCGGTTCCGCTGAGCTCCGTCGCGGGTAAGATCGCCCTATGGCCGATGTCACCCATACGAAGATCGACGAAATGGACGCGATCGACGGTTTCTTCAAGGGAATCAAGTTCCATAAAGCCGCCGCCGGACTCGGCGTCAGCGCCTTCGGCATCTCGATCATCGACGGGGAGCAGTATCCGATCGACGCCGACCACATCGCCCGCGTCAGCCCTGAGGTCAAGCGCAAGATCGCCCCGGGCCCCGATGGCATCCGCCTCCTCGTCATAGGTGCGACCCCCGGTGAGCCCTACGCGACCGGCGGCACGCTCTAACCAGCCTAGAATCCACCCCGTGGCTTCACCAGAGGCAAAGAACCTGGAGGCGATCTCCAAGGCGATCGATCAGCACAACCGCAACTGCCCGTTCCCGGCAGCGGAAGTGCTGATGAATCCCTTCGAGATCGAACGGCTGGGCTGGGAGGAGATCCGCGGACTGCCGGTCGTGCCGGACTCCGCGATCGGAACGGGCCGCTTCCGTATCGTCTGCTCCCAGGAGCTCGACGACACGGGCGTCGAAGAGACCGAGGCGATCGGCCAGGAGCTCGAGCCCGTCGCTCCGGCAAATAACTAGAGCTACGCCCTGAGAGCGCGCCTGGCCAAGCAGTTCAAGGACGCAGGGAGGGGCGGTGAAGGAGCGCACTCACGTGCGTGACCGATCCGAACCGACTGAGGACGCAGAAATGCGCCGGCCAGGCGCGCTCTCAGACCGAGTTCCAGAAGTCGAGGCCACTTTCGCTCAGAAGGCGCTGGGCTTCGATGTTCAGCTGGGTCAATTCGCCGGTCCAGATCAGGATGCCCATCGCGATGAGGATCAGCCCGCCGGTGGCGACAATCGCCTGGTAGTGCCGCTTGACCACGGCAAAGGCGGTCGTCATCCGGGAGAAGGCGATCGCGGTGAGGAGAAAGGGGATCGCCAGGCCTGCCGAGTAGACGGCGAGAAGGAGGGCGCCGTGGGCGGCCGAGCCCGACAGTGAGGCGGCGGAGAGGATCGCGGCGAGGGTGGGACCGATGCATGGGGTCCAGGCGATCGCGAAAGCCGCGCCGGCAACGATCGGACCGCCCTTGCCAGCGCGTTCGAGCAGGCCGTCCACGTGCCACTCGCGATTGAGGCGGGCGATGACGAAGGAGGCGACGAAGAGCACACCCATCGCGATGATCAGCGCCGCCGAGATCTTGGTCAACAGCTGCTTGTGATCTCCCAGGGCGGCACCGACCGCGGTTGCGGTCAGTCCGAGCAGGATGAAGATCGCCGAGAAGCTGGCGACGAAGAGCAGGCTCGGCCCCAGCACGCGGCGCCAGCCGGCGCTCTCGAGCTCGGAGGCCGACACTCCGCTGACCGCCGAGAGATAGCCGGGGACGAGGGGCAGCACGCAGGGGGAAAGGAAGGAGACGACCCCCGCCGCGAGGGCGGCGAAGATGCCGACCCCTGCGGTCGGATCGCTGCTCAGGTCGGCGAGGATCACGGCCAACCAGGGTACCGGGGCTGTTTCAGGCGCTCGGCATATGCGATCGAGGGTATTTAGGATTCTTCCGGTCTCTATTTAGAAACGGAAGGAACCTCGGTAATGCCATTTGTTCGCAAAGCGCTCCTGGTCTGTATCCCGATCGCACTCAACGTGCTGCTGCTTGCGGCCCTGCCGTCACCTGCGTCGGCGAGCGACAAGGACTGCTCGGACTTCCGGACTCAACGAGCGGCTCAGATCTTCTTCCTGAAGCACGGGGGGCCGCGGCATGATCCGCACCGCCTCGATGGCGATGACGACGGCAGGGCCTGTGAGGACAACCCCTGTCCCTGCTCTTACCGACAGCACCTGTCGCAGCGCGGTGAAACGTTCCTGAATGCGGACCGGCGCCTGCTCTTGCGAATCTAGGCCCACTCATCTTGGCGCCGACCCCGCAGAGAGACTTGCGGTCGGTGGAGCTCTTCAACGCAAGCGGAGCGGCCCGACGCCTGCGTGGCTCGCCGCTGCTCGCCTTCGGGCCGAGCGCCGCCGGACCGGCGCTGTGCCGAGGTGCTCTGATTGCGATCCCGGTCGGCGCGGCGCTGCTGTTCGAGCTGGGGACGGGCGCGGCGAGCAAGGGGGCGATCGCGACGGGGGCGCTCTTCGTCGGCTTCACCGGGCTGGACGCACCGGCCCGGACCCGAGCCGCCTGGCAGGCGGCCGTCACCCCGTTCGTCGGGCTCGCGGCAGCACTGGGTGTCCTCACCGGGCCCTCGGCCGCGCTGTCCGTTGCCGCAATGCTGCTCGTAGGAGCAGCGGCGGGCTATTGCTTTGCGGTCTCACTGCGTTTCTCGATCGCCGGGCTCTCCGTGGCGCTCGCCTTGGTCGTCTCCCAGGGCCTCGGAATCCCCGTTTCGGACACGCTCGAGGCGCTGCTCTTCACCGCCCTGGGCGGGCTGCTCCAAGCCGCCTTCTCGCTCTGCGTGTTCGCCGCCGGCGATCGCGAAGAGGAGGGGGGAGGCGCGGGGTGGGATACCCGGGCCGCGCTACAGGCCCTGTCCACCAACCTGACCCTGCGCTCCAGCAACGCCCGTCATGCCCTCCGCTTCGGCTCGGCCCTCGCTGCCGGCGTCGTCGCCTACTGGCTGCTCGGCATGCACGAGCACGGTTTCTGGATCCCCCTCACCATCCTCTTCGTCCTACGGCCCGAAGAGGGGGAGACCTTCCACCGCCTGATCCTGCGCGCGGTCGGCACCGCGATCGGGCTCGTCATCGCCACCGCGCTCTCGTTCTGGCTCAACGACGACGACGTCGCTCTCGCCATCGCCCTGACCATCGCCACCGCCTTCGCCTACGGCCTGCTCACCGTCCAGTACGCGCTGTTCACCGCCGCGATCACCACCTACGCCGTCCTGCTCGCCGACACGCTGGGCGAGCCGGCATTGCACGCGGCGGGGCAGCGTGCCATCGCGACCGCGATCGGAATCGCCATCGCCGGCGCCGCCTTCCTGCTCTGGTCGAATCCGGGAGAACGGATGGAGCCACTCGCGCCGCCGGACGCGGCCCGGTAGATTTCTTGGCCAGCCAGCCAAATTGCCGCGCGCCCGCGGCTCAGAACAGGAGCAGACTTTGAGCAACCGCACGTTCGTGATCGGGGTCGGGATGACCAAGTTCGAGAAGCCCGGCACCAAGGGGGGCGACTACCCGGACTGGGCCAAGGAGGCGGGGGAGAAGGCGCTCGCCGACGCCGGCATTCCCTACGCGGACGTCGAGCAGGCCTACGCCGGCTACTGCTACGGCGACTCGACCTACGGCCAGCGGGCGCTCTACCAGCTCGGCCTGACCGGGATCCCGGTCGTCAACGTCAACAACAACTGCTCGACCGGCTCCTCGGCGCTGTTCCTCGCCCGCCAGGCGGTCAAGGGCGGCCTCGTCGAGTGCGCGATGGCGATCGGCTTCGAGAAGATGGAGCCGGGCTCGCTCGGCGTCAAGTACACCGACCGGACCAACGCGCTCGACAAGCACGCGATGCGGATGTTCGAGATCCGCGATCCCGAGCAGTCGCCGCCGGCGCCGCAGATGTTCGGCAACGCCGGCCGCGACCACATGCAGAAGTACGGCTCCAACCCCGACCACTACGCCTGGATCGGCTGGAAGAACCACAAGCACTCGGTCAACAACCCTTACGCCCAGTTCCAGGACGAGTACACCCTCGAGGACATCAAGGCGGCGAAGATGATCCACGACCCGCTGACCAAGCTGCAGTGCTCGCCGACCTCCGACGGCTCGGCCTGCGCGATCGTCGCCTCCGAGCGCTACGTCGAAGAGCACGACCTCGGCGGCCAGGCGATCGAGATCGCCGGTCAGTCGATGGTCACCGACCTCAGCTCGACCTTCGCCGAGGACACCGACTGCATGAAGATCGTCGGCTCCGACATGTCGAAGCAGGCGGCCGACGAGGCCTACGCCGAGGCGGGCATCGCCGCGGACGAGGTCGACGTCTGCGAGCTGCACGACTGCTTCAGCGCCAACGAGCTCATCAGCTACGAAGCGCTCGGCTTCGCGGCCGAGGGCGAGGCTCACAAGCTGGTCGAGGAAGAAGCCACCACCTTCGGCGGCAAGGTCGTAGTCAACCCCTCCGGTGGGCTGATCTCCAAGGGCCACCCGCTCGGCGCGACCGGGCTGGCGCAGTGCTCGGAGCTGACCTGGCAGTTGCGCGGGGAAGCCGACAAGCGACAGGTAGAGGGCGCCAAGACCGCCTTGCAGCACAACATCGGCCTCGGCGGCGCCGCCGTGGTCACCGTCTACAAGCCGGCGGCCTAGGAGTCGCTGGAGGAGGAGGGCCCGATGGCTAAGCAGCGACAGGCACTGACCGGCAAGGTCGTGGCGATCACCGGGGGCGCCCGGGGGATCGGCAAGGCGACGGCGACGGCGTTGGTCCGCAAGGGCTGCCGCGTCGCGATCGGCGACCTCGATCTCGAGCCGACCGAGCAGACGGCAGCAGAGTTAGACGGTGGCACGGTCGCGATCCAGCTCAACGTCACCGACCGCGACTCCTTCGCAGCTTTCCTCGACGAGGCCGAGCGACAGCTCGGACCGGTCGACGTGCTGATCAACAACGCCGGGATCATGCCGGTGACGCCGTTCGAGCAGGAGAGCGACGACTCGATCCGCCGCCAGCTCGACATCAACGTCTACGGCGTGATGGTCGGCACCCAGCTCGCGGTGCGGCGGATGAAAGCCAGAGGGCGCGGTCACATCGTCAACATCGCCTCCTCGGCCGGCAAAGCGGGCGTGCCGGGGATCGCCACCTACGCGGCGACCAAGCACGCCGTCGTCGGCCTCACCGAGGCGGTACGCGCCGAATGCCGCGGCAGCGGCGTCGAGCTCTCCTACGTCATGCCGATCACCGTCAACACGCAGTTGATCGAAGGTCTCGCCGACAAGCGCGGCGTCAAGCGGGTCGAGCCCGAGGACGTCGCGAAGGAGATCGTCGACGCGCTCGAGCTAGGCAAGGTCGACGTCTACGTGCCCCGCGAACTGCGCGTCTCAGTCGTCCTCGGCACCTTGTTGCCACGCCGGGCGCGCGAGGCGGTCGCGCGCTTCATGGGCGTCACCGAGGTGATGACCGAGGTCGACCCGGTCGCTCGCCGCGCCTACGAGGAGCGGATCTCGCACAACGATCCGGGCGTCGAGCCTGACGCCGATGCGAAGCCCGCTGAGCGCGAGGCCGCCTGAGCTGGCCGCGATGGGCCGGTTCTACGACGCGACCTGGGGACGCCTGTTTGCGGCGGTGTACGACCGCGGCCTGAAGGGAACCGAAGAGGCCGGGCTGCAGGAGATGCGGCGGGAGACGCTGCGCGCCGCCCGCGGTCGCACGATCGACCTCGGCGCCGGCACCGGCGCAAATCTCCCTCTCTACCCGGACGCGGTTACCGAACTGGTCCTGGCCGAGCCTGATCCACATATGAGCAAGCAGTTGCGACAGAAACTGGCTCAGTCCGACCGCAGCGCGGAGCTGGTCGAGGCGCCGGCCGAACAATTGCCCTTCGAGGACTCGAGCTTCGACACCGCGGTCTTCACGCTCGTTCTCTGCACGGTGCCCAACCCGGAGGCAGCCCTCGCCGAGGCCGCGCGAATCCTCAAGCCCGGTGGCAAGCTGCTCTTCGTCGAGCACGTGCGTGCCAACGATCCTGGGCTGGCGCGCTGGCAGGACCGGCTCGAAAAGCCCTGGCGCTTCATCGGCGACGGCTGCCACTGCAACCGCGACACCGTGGCAAGCATCGAAGCCTCGCCGCTGACCGTGGAGCGGGTCGAGCGCGGACGCCTTCCCAAGGCGCCGCCGCTAGTCCGCCCACTCGCTCGGGGCACTGCAGTCCTTCGGTGAAGCATTTGGGGGCTATAGACCCCCAAAAAGCTGCGATCGAGGCCGGGCCCGTCCCGGACTCAACGCACGATAATGGTGGTTATGTCAACTCAGCTGTGAAAAGCTCAGCCGGCAGCGTCGATTGCTTCTTCGATCGCTTCCGAGGAGCCTGGCGTGCCTAGCGTTTCCAGCCCATTTGAGCCCGGGCCTTCGACCGCGAATGAGGGCGTGCCGGTGAAGCCGAGCTTTTCGGCTTCCTGAGTGGTGCTTTCGACCTCGGCCACGGTCTTCGGGCTCTTACGGTCCTTGTTCCACTGCGTAATGTCCGGCACGCCCGCCCCCTTGGCAATTTCGGTGAGAAATGCGTCGGTCACGTAGCTGGAGGTCTCCGGACCCTGATTTCGGTAGAAAAGCTCGATGAAGCTCCACCCGCGGCCCTGTGCGCCGGCCGCGATCGCAGCGGCGCCGGCCGGAGTCGATTCCTCGTCGATGATGGTGAAATTCTTGAACTCGATCTTCGCTTCGCCGTCGCGGACCTTGGAGTCGATCACGTTCGGCACGATTTCTTCCGAGAACGCCTTGCAGACCGGACACTTGAGGTCGCCGAACTCATAAAGCGTCACCTTGGCGCTCGGCTCCCCGAGCACGAGGCCATTCTGGGGAATCCCCTTCAGCTGGTTGCCGACCAAGCCCACGTCCTCGAGATTGGTGTCGCCGCCGCTGGTCTTGTTCGCGCTGATCACGATCAGCACCAGCACCACGGCAACGACGAGGAAGGCGGCGGCGCTGCCGATCTGAAGCAGTCGGTTACGCCGTTCCTCTGAACCGCTCATGCCGGTTTCCCAACGTAGCCAACCATGCGGATGGCGTTGAGGCCGAAGAGGATCGTCATCAGCGCCGCGCTTGCCACGCACCACTGGCAGATCGCTTCGATTTTGAACAGCTCCAGATAGGTGAGGTAGACGCTGTAGCCGAAGCCGACCAGGGAGACGCCGAAGCCGACCATCCGCGCCGCGTCTCCCCTGAGCAGCGATGCCGCCAGTAACAGCACGTAGCCGGCGATGCCGAAGACGGCGATATTGATCCCGAGCAGATGCGAGTAGGTGCTGTTGGCGACGGTCTCGCAGCCGCCCCCGCCGGCGATGCAGACCGGCGAACCACCGCCCGAGTCGGCGATCGCGATGTAGGTGGCGACGCCGATGCCAAAAGCCGCGACAAAGGTCGCGATCATCCGCAACGTTCCCTCTGCAGGCGGCCTCATCGCCGCAACCGTATTCGACCCACCTTCAGTCGAGCTAAGCGGGGCTGTCACGAGCCAATTCCGCGCAGAACGCCGCGATCTCGCGGGAGAGCTTGCCGCCCTGCCAGGCGAGCGGCGATTCGCCCTCTGCCTCTTCCGTCAGCCGCGCTTGCGGCAGGCGTTCCGCGTAGGCCTCGGCAACGTGCCGCGGGTGCCCAGGGTCGGCCGCATCGTGGCTGGCGACGACGAGCGCGGGCACCTGCAGCGACTCGAGCTCACCCATCTCATCGAACGGCCGCGAGCGTGGCACTTGGCGCAACGCCTCCACCAATGCCCCGGGATGGCGCTGGCGCAGCATTCGCTCGCGGGTGAAGCGCAGCACCGAGTCGCGCCAGGCCGGGTCGGCCCCCTGGTTGCGGTCGATGTAGTCGACGAAGCCGTCAACCCCGCCGCCCTCCAGCGCTGCCGCGAGTCCATCCCAATAGCCGAGCGACTCGGCGGAGATCTCGCCCGTGTACGTCGGCCCGATGATTGCGAGGCCACTGAGGCGCTCCGGATGGTGCAGCGCGTAGGCAACCGCGGTGTGGGCACCCATCGAGTGACCGGCCAGGACGAATGGCGCCCCCCCGACTGCCGTCGCGACCACCGCCTCCAGATCGGCGACCAGCTCCGGGTATCCATAACCCTGGCCATCGGGGGCTGGATCGGACTCTCCATGGCCGCGTGCGTCATACGCGGTGACGGCGTAGCCGGCCCGCTCCAGCGCCCGCGAGCCGTGCACGACGTAGCGGCGGGTAGCGGTGATCCCGTGGCAGAGGACGATCGGCGCCCCCTCCCCCGCCACCTCGCCCCGGATCGCCGGCTGCTCGCCGGCGACGAACGACCGCGGCTCGGCCAGCATCAGGCGGCTAGCGCGGCGACTGCCTGCTCGAGATCGTCGACGCTCTGGAACGTCGAGCCGGTCCGCGAGACATGGCGGTAGCGCACGATGCCCTCGCCGTCGACGACGAAGATCGCTCGCATGACGTAGCGGCCCCCTGGCGCGTCTTTCAGCTCGGTGAAGCGCGCCAGCGGCCCGAGCCAGCCGGTCACCCCGTAGCGCTTGCTGACGGCCAGGTCCTCGTCGGCGAGCAGCGGCACGTTGAGGCTCTGCTCTTCGACCCAGTGCTCGTGCGAGTCGACCGACTGGGGTGAGATGCCGAGCACCTCGGCGTCGAGCCCGTCGATGCGGTCGCTGTTGTCGCGGTAGGAGCAGAACTGCGCCGTGCAGACCGTGGTCGCATCGCCCGGGTAGAAGGCCAGGATGACATTCTTGCCGCGGAAATCCGAGAGCTTGTACGTCTTGCCGCCGGTTCCTGGCAGCTCGAAGTCAGGTGCCGCATCGCCCACGTCGACCTTCGCCATGGGCGGGAGGTTAGTGCAGCGGCGCCGCACGAGCTGCCCGGAATCATGCGCGGCCCGCTACCGCTACCAACGCCTCACTGTGCCGACCCGGATGCTCTTCATGGTGGTCGAGCCGATCGGCGACTCCGGGCACTTCATCGCCGACGAGCGCCCCGAGCTGGTGGCGGAACGCGCCCGCGAGCTCTTCGCGCCCGGGCCCTAGCCTTTTTCGATCGAGATCTTTTCGATCAGGACGGTCTGTTTCGGTTTTTCCGTTTCCGGATTGCCGAGCTTGCCGATCCTTTCGACCACGTCGAAGCCCTTGTCGACCTTGCCGACGAGGGCGTATTCGGGCGGCAGGCCGGCGTCGGCCGAGAGAACGACAAAGAACTGGCTGCCCGAGCGTCCGGGGGGCTCCGCCGAGCTCTTGGCCATCGCGACGACGCCTTTGGTGTAGGCGAGGTTGGCGGGGGGCTTCTCGTCGACGCTGTATCCGGGACCGCCGGTGTTGGTTCCGAACGGGCCGCCGCCCTGGATGACAAATTCCGGCGCCACCCGTTGAAAGGTGAGGTCGTCGTAGAAGCCTTCTTCGGAGAGGAAGGCGAAAGAGTTGACGGTCTTCGGCGCCCGAGTCGAGTCCAGGGCGATGTCGAAGCTGCCGCAGCTGGTTTCGACGACTGCGGTCAGCTTCTCGCCCTTGGTAACGGTCTGCTTGGGCGCATTGAAGCTGACTTTCTTCGGCTTCGGCGCTTCCACCTGTTTGCAGCCAGAAGTGCCGGCTTCCGCGGTCGAATCGCTGCTGCCGTGGCCGCGACCAATCAGGATCGCCGCGACGACGCCCGTCGCGATCAGCGCAAAGACGCCGAGCGCAATCCACTTCCTGCGTTCCTCCTGAAAGCCCTCCATCGCGGCGAGATCCTAGATGATCGGTAGGTGCCCTCGTCTTCGCTGATCGCGCTTGCCGCCGCCGTCCTCCATGTGCCCGAGCGGCCCGAGCGGATCCTCGAGATCGGCTGCGGCGATGGCGAGGCGGTGTTGTTCCTGGCGCGCGAGTACCCCTCGGCCCGGGTGCGCGGCGTCGATGCCTCCGCGGAGGCGATCCGTGAGGCCGTCTCACGGATCGGGCTCGATCCGGAGGGGCGGGTCGCCTTCAAGCGGGGCAAGGCGCGCGCGCTTCCCTTTCCCGACGGCTTCTTCGACCTCGTCTCCCAGGCCGGCGGGACTCTGCACCCGGGCGAGATCGCACGGGTGCTGCGCCCGAACGGATACCTGGTCTTAGTCGGTGCGTGGCGCTGGCTGGACTGGCGCCTGGGAGGCCACCGCTTCGTCCCGGTCGAGAGTGGCGAAGCGGAGGGTGAACGCTTCCACGTCCTGCGGCTTCATACCGACGAGCCCGCGCCCGAATAGGCTGCCGCACGCGATGCGAGTCGACGGGATGCCTCTGGCGCTGCTGGTCAACCCAGCCTCGGCGCACGGGCGCACTCTGAAGCTGCTGCCGCAACTGGAGCAGGAGCTGGATGCGCGGCGCATTCCCTTCCGGGTCGAGCGCACGCGCGGCCTGGAGGACGGAATCGACCGGGCGCTGCACGCCGCCGAAGCGGACGAGGTTCCGGTCGTGGTCAGCGGCGACGGCCTGATCGGAGCGATCGGCGGCGCCCTTGCCGGCTCGGAGGTCCCGCTGGGGATCGTTCCCGGCGGCCGCGGCAACGACCTCGCCCGCGTGCTCGGCATCCCCTCGGACCCCGGGGCCGCAGCGGCGATGCTCGCCGGCGGTCAGACGCGTCGCATCGACGTCGGCGAGGTCAACGGCAAGCGCTTCCTCGGGATCGTCAGCGTCGGCTTCGACTCCGAAGCAAACCGGCTCGCCAACGAAACCAAGTGGCTGCGCGGCAATCTCGTCTACGCCTATGCCGGCTTGCGCACGCTGCTCGGCTGGAGGCCGGCTCGCTTTACGATTCGGGTAGGAGAGCAGCGTGAGCGGTTCACCGGTTACTCGGTCTCGGTCGCCAACAACAAGGCCTTCGGCGGCGGCATGTTCATCGCCCCAGACGCCGATCTGACCGACGGCGAGTTCGACGTGGTCACGGTCGGCGAGCACGGCAAGCTGCGCTCCCTGGCTATCCTGCCCAAGGTGTTCAAGGGCACCCACGTCGAGGAGGACGAGGTGCGGGTGTTTCGCGCCTCGCGCCTCGAATTGAGCGCGAGCCGGCCGTTTCCCGTCTACGCCGACGGCGAGCACCTCACCGACCTGCCCGCGACGCTGCGGGTCCTGCCCCAGGCGTTGAGCGTGATCGTCCCACCGCAGGCCAAGGAGTGAGCGGGGACGGCAGCGGGGCGCTGTTCGGGGCCAAGCGCCTCGTCGCGCGTGCGGTGGGCGCCGCCAGCCGCGCCAGCGGCCGTGGCGGTGGAACGACGCTGCCGGGGCGGCTCTTGCTGCGGCTCGACCGCCAGTCGATAGCCCGCCTCGGCGCGCAGCTCGACGACGTCACCCTGGTCAGCGCCACCAACGGCAAGACCACGACGGCGGGGATGCTGGCGGCCCTCCTCTCCGCCGACGGTCGCGTGCCCGTCTACAACCGGGCCGGCTCGAACATGACCTGGGGGATCGCCACGGCGCTGCTCGAGCAGCGCGGCCGCGAGGGCCTGTTCGAGGTCGACGAGGCCTGGCTGCCACGGGTGACGGCCGAGCTCGATCCCTCGCTGGTGGTGCTCGGCAACCTCTTCCGCGACCAGCTGGATCGCTATGGCGAGACCGAGGCCCTGGCCGACGCCTGGGCGAAGACGGTCGACCAGCGGGCCGGCCGCACGCGTTTCGCCCTCAACGCCGACGACCCGCTGATCGCCGACCTCGGCCGCGACGAGCGGGGAAGCCGGCGCGAGGGGGTCGTCTATTTCGGTATCGACGACGATGCCCAGGCACTGCCCGAGCTGCAGCACGCCTTCGACGCGAAGCACTGCCGCCGCTGCGGTCACCCCTATGCCTACGAGCGCGCCTTCCTCGCCCACCTAGGCCACTACTCCTGCACCAACTGCGGCGCAAGGCGACCGCAACCGGAAGTGACCGCGACCCGGATCGAGCTGCACGGAATGAGCGGCTCCTCGCTGACGGTGCAGACGCCGCAAGGCGAGCTGGCGATCGAGCTGCCCCTGCCCGGCCTCTACAACGTCTACAACGCCCTCGCGGCGATCGCCGCCGGCCTGGAACTGGGGATCGCGGCGGAGCGGATCGCACCGGCTCTGAGTGAGATGCGCGGCGCCTTCGGCCGGGTCGAGACGATCGCGATCGGCGCCAAGCGGGTCTCGATCCTGCTGGTCAAGAACCCCGCCGGGACCAACGAGGTCCTGCGCACGCTGAAGCTCGAGGCCGCCGGCGGCCGGCTCGACCTCTGGCTTGCCCTCAACGACCGCATCGCCGACGGCCGCGACGTCTCCTGGGTCTGGGACGCCGACTTCGAGCTCTTGGCGGGCTCCGTCCGCCGGATCGTCTGCACCGGTACGCGGGCGCCGGAGATGGCCCTGCGGCTGAAGTACGCCGGCTGGGCGGAGGAGTCGATCGCGGTCGAGCCGGGGATCGAGTCCTCGCTCGACCGGGCTGTAGCCGAGGCGCCCGAGCAACTCTTCGCCCTGCCCACCTATACGGCGCTGCTCGAGCTGCACAAGGTGCTCTCTGGGCGGGGGCTCACGCAGGAGTTCTGGCGATGAACGACAGGGACCAGAGCACACGGCGGGCGGGTCCTGTCATGGGGGAAGGGGGGGCGCTGCGGGCGGGCCACGGTCCGTCCTCGACCCCCCCCTCCCCCATGCCACCCGCCCGAGATTCGTCTGTCATATGGCATGACACTGAGTGCGGAAGCTATTCGGCCGATTTCCCGCTCTGGGAGGAGCTTGCAAAGGTCGGCAGCGGGCAGGTTCTGGACCTCGGCTGCGGGACCGGGCGCGTCGCACTCCATCTTGCACGCCGCAGACACACCGTTACAGGGCTGGACATTGAGCCTGCGCTGGTGGCAGCCCACGATGAGCGAGCGCGGGAGCTTCCGGCTAACGCGGCAATCGGGGACGCCAGGGACTTCGACCTTGGGACCCAGTTCGACCTCGTGCTGGCGCCGATGCAGCTGCTGCAGCTGTTTGCCGACTCGGAGGAGCGACTGGGGTGCCTGCGCCGTGTCGCAGCTCACCTCAGCCCTGACGGAGTTGCCGCCTTTGCAATCGTGGAGTCGATGCCCGAGCCGGTCGACTCCGCCTCTCCCCTGCCCGACACGCGCGAGGTCGACGGCTGGGTCTACTCGAGCCTGCCGGTCGACGCGCTGGTGGATTCCGGCTCGATCCGGGTCCGGCGCCTACGCCAGACGGTCTCTCCAGAGGGTGAGCTCGAGGAGGAGCTGTACGAAGTCGAGCTGCAGAGGCTCGATGCCGAGACGCTTGAGGCCGAGGCGCGCAATGCCGGCCTGCGCCCGGCCGGTCGCCGCACCATCCCCCCCACCGACGCCCACGTCGGCTCGACCGCCGTCCTGCTGCGGAGGGAGTCCTGATGGAGCTTCGCCTGCTTGCCCTCTATCCGGACCAGATGAACATCTACGCCGACCGCGGCAACATCCTCTTCCTGCAGCGGCGCTGCGAGTGGCGTGGAATCGGCTTCTCCTACACCGGGGCCGGCCCTGGCGAGGGGCTGGATCCCAAGGCCCACGACCTCTTCTACCTCGGCGGCGGCCAAGACCGCGACCAGCGTGCCGTCGCCGCCGACATGGTCGCCGACAAGCGCGAGGCGCTGGCGACGGCGGTCGACGACGGAGCCGTCCTGCTCGCCGTCTGCGGCGGCTACCAGCTGCTCGGCCACAGCTACCAGCTCGGCGAGGAGCGTCTGCCCGGACTCGGGCTGGCCGATCTGGAGACGGTGCGCGATCCGGGCGAGCGGCTGATCGGCAACGTCGCGATCGAGGCCGACCTGGGCAGCGGCCCGCAGACGATCGCCGGCTTCGAGAACCACGGCGGCCGCACCTACCTCGGCGAGAGCGCCATTCCGCTCGGCCGCGTGTTGAAGGGGCATGGCAACAACGGCAAGGACGGACATGAGGGCGTACGCCGCGACAACCTCATCGGCACCTACCTGCACGGCCCGCTGCTGCCCAAGAACGCCTGGCTGGCCGATCGCCTCATCGCCCTCGCGCTCGAACGCCGCTACGGCTCAGCGCCACAGCTCGAGCCACTGGACGACACGCTGGAGCTGGCCGCACAGGAGTGCGCCCGCGACGTGGCGCTGCGGGGCTGAGACCCGGGCGTGCCGGGTACGGGGGGCTGAGATGACACTCCTGCGCCGAGCCTCACTCCTCGCTCTCCTCGCCATCGCGGGCCTGACCGTAGCTGGGCCCGACGCGTCGGCACAGACGGATGTCGCGCCGAGCTGCGCGGAAGGCCCGGAGAGGGTCGGCGACTCGATCGTCGGCACGCCTTGCGCCGACAAGATCGTCGCGTCGCCGAGCATCGCCGCCGTCGACGGCGGTGGCGGGAACGACACGATCGTCTCCGCGCCGATCGCGGCAGGCGCCCCCTGCACCGGTGAGTGCCGTCACCTCGGCGTGGGCAGCCAGACCTTCAACGGCGGACCGGGCAACGACGTCATCTTCGGCGACCGCGGCAACGATCGCTTGAACGGCGGCGAAGGCGAAGACAGCCTCTACGGCGGCATCGGCGACGACGAACTGCACGGTGGACCGGGCGACGACCTGCTCTCCGGCGGCTTCGGCGCCGACTCGATCGACGGCGAAGCCGGCAACGACTTCGTGCGTGGCGATGCAACGCTCGACAGGATCGTCGACAGCGGCGGTGACGGCGGCGACACGCTCAGCTTCGCCACCGGCGTGACGCCGGGTTTCCCGAACAACCCGGCACAGGGCTATCCCAGCTTCTCCAGCTATGCCGGCTTCCCGGGAGCGGGAGGTGAGCGCGGTGTCTATGTCGAGCTCGAAGCCGAGGATGGCAGCCTTGCCGACAACGGCGTCGCCCCCGACGGCGGCGGCGTCGACGGTGGCCTGGTCGAAAACGACGATCTCCAGGGGACGGACTTCGAGACGATCATCGGCACTCCCTTCTCCGACTTCATCGTCGGCTCGGCAAGCGGCGAGACGATCTACGGCGGCGGGGGCGCCGATGTGATCCTCGGCGAAGGAGGCGACGACACGATCGATGGTGGAGCCGATGGCGACCGTTGCGAGGACGCCACTGCTGAAACCTCCTGCGAGAACGCCGGCGGGGGCGGCGTGGAGACTCGCGACCAGTCCAAAGTCAGCGTCGGCCTGATGGCACCCGGCGACGGGTCAGAACCGGCGCTCTACTTGACTGGCAGCACGGGCAACGACTCGGCTACCGCGACCTACGCGGAAGGATCTACCGACACCGTCACCTTTGCGCTCTCCTCGGGCACGTTTGACCCCGAATCGTTCGCCGGGGGCGGTTGCCAGTCACAATCCGGCAAAGCCGTCTGCCAGCTGAGCGAAGCGCCCGACTCGCTCGTCCTCGCCGGCATGGGCGGCAACGACTCGCTGAGCACCTCCGGCTTCCCCGACACGACCTCCGTGGTCGAGATCGGCGGCGCTGGAGAAGACACCCTGACCGGCGCCGACGCAAGTGAAGACGTACTCGCCGACGGGCCGGGCGACGACACCCTGAACGGCAAGGGCGACGACGACGCTCTGCTGAACAACGAAGGCAGGGACACGCTCGACGGCAGCACCGGCAGCGACCTCTTCCTCTCCGACTCGATCTGCGATGACGACACGATCTACGGCGGCGAAGGCGACTACCGCGACAACGCCTCGTGGACGAAACTCGACGAACCGGTCGCGGCGCGGCTCGATACCGGCCTGGTCGGGCATCCCGTGGGTGGGCAGCCCAATTGCTCCGCAGGTGGCGAACTCGACCACCTGCAATCGATCGAGGACCTGGAGGGGACCCGCTTCGGCGACTTCTTCCACGGCGACGGCGCGAACAACCAGCTCCTCGGCCACCTCGGCGCCGACACCTACTTCGCCCTCGCCGGCGAAGACACGATCCTCGCCAACTCGGCCGACTCGGACCTCGTCATCGACTGTGGCGGGGATGCCGGCGACACCGCCTTCATCGATCGACCCACCAGCGCATATCAGGACCCGGCCCCCGTCGGCTGTGAAGACGTCTTCGAAGCGGACCCCAACAACTTCCGACCTCCCGAAACGCCCACCGGGCCGATTTCGCCACCCGTTCAGCCATCGGCTCCGCCGAAGAAAAAGCCGGTGCAGCGCGACAGGACGCCGCCGCGAACCAGGTTCCTCCACCGCCCCGCCAAGACGGTGTTCGCCACCCACAGGTTCCGCTCGGTCAGCTTCGCCTTCGCCGCCAACGAGGCCGGCTCGACCTTTCGCTGCCGGCTCGACAAGGGCTCGTTCAAGCCCTGTCGGCTCGCCTCGCCGCTACCGCCTATCGCTCGGTCGGCACACGCTGCGGGTCTTCGCCATCGACCGCGCCGGCAACCGCGACCGCTCCCCGGCGCTGTTCTCCTTCGCGATTCGCCGTCGCTAACGGCCGCTGGAGCCAAAGCCGCCGTCGCCGCGGGCGGATTCGCTCAGCGACTCCACCTCGACCGGATCGGCGAGGGCAACCGGCGTAATCACCAACTGCGCGATCCGGTCGCCCGGCTCGACCCGAAAGGTCTCGGCCGGGTCGGTATTGAGCAGCAGCACCCGCACTTCGCCCCTGTAGCTGGCATCGATCAGCCCCGGGCTGTTGACCAGCGCGATCCCATGGTCACGCGCAAGCCCCGACCGCGGCAGCACGAGCCCAGCATGCCCCTCAGGAATCTCAACCGCCACCCCAGTGCCAACACTCCACCGCTCCCCGGGCCCCAGATGAGCAGCCTCGCAGGCATAGAGATCGACACCAGCATCTCCATCATGGGCGCGCAAAGGTACCCGGGCCTCGTCCTTCAGCTTTTCAACGCGCAGCTCCACCGGCGAGCACCCTACAACGCCCGAATGCGGAGCGTGGGGGTGTCCCTCCGCGCAGCGGCGTCCTCTTTTTCGCCCCGAATGCTCCCGCGGCCAGCCGCCAACTCCCCTGGCGAAAAACCCAGCAAGCGGAGGGACACCCCCACGCTCCCCTCCCTAAGCAGCGTCAGCAGTACGCAGATCCTCGAACCGGTGCAGCTCAGCCACCGGCACCTTGGCCCGCACGAGCACACCATCCTCCCGCTCGGTCCGGGTCAGGTCGCCAGCCACCTCGTGCAGCTCATGCAGCCGCGCGCCCTCGCTGTAGGGGATGAGCAGCTCGACCTCGGCCAGGGTGTCTTCGAATGCCCGCTCGACCCGCTCCCGCAGTGTCTCGATGCCCTCGTCGGTCAACGCGGAGACCAGCACCGCCCCCGGATGGCGCAGCAGCGCCTCGCCGCGCCCGTCTTCGTCGAGCAGGTCGACCTTGTTGAGCACCAGCAGGCGCGGCTTGTCGCCCGCGCCGATCTCCTCCAGCACCGCATCGACCGCCTCGAGGTCCGCAAGCCGGCGCTCCTCGGGCGCTGCTGCATCGACCACCTGCAGGATCAGGTCGGAGAGGACCGTCTCCTCGAGGGTTGCCTTGAAGGCCTCGACCAGTTGGTGGGGCAGCTTCTCGATGAAGCCGACCGTGTCGGTGAAGAGGAAGTCCCGGCCGGAGAGGGCGACGCTGCGCGTGGTCGGGTCGAGCGTGTGGAAGAGCCTGTCCCCCACGCCGACCTCCTCAGTTCCGGTAAGGGCGTTGAGCAGGGTCGACTTGCCGGCGTTGGTGTAGCCGGCGAGGGCGACCCGGGGCAGCGACGACTGCTCTCGCCGCGCCCGCATCACTCCGCGGTTGCGCTCCAGCCGGCCCAGCCGGCGCCGCAACGCGGCGATCCGGTCGCGGGCGAGGCGCCGATCGGTCTCGATCTGGCTCTCACCCGGGCCCCTGGTGCCGATCCCGCCACCGAGGCGCTCGAGGTGGGTCCACAGACCACGCATCCGCGCCAGGTTGTATTCGAGCTGGGCCAGCTCGACTTGGAGCTTGCCCTCGGCAGAGTGTGCGTGGTCAGCGAAGATGTCGAGGATGACGGCGGTGCGATCGACTACCGGCACACCCAGCGCGCTCTCGAGGTTGCGCTCCTGTCGGGGTGCGAGCTCGTCGTCGCAGGCGGCCAGGTTCGCGTCGCAGGCGGCGATCTGCTCCTTGACCTCGGCCAGCTTGCCGCGACCGAGATAGCGGTCGGGGTCGGGTTTAGCGCGCTGCTGAACCGCCTCGCCCGCGGTCGCTACGCCGGCGGTACGGAGCAATTCCTTAAGCTCGGCGAGCGGGTCGCCGTCCTCGCTGCCGTCGGCAATGCCGATCGCCAGGGCTCGCTGGCGGGCGCGCGGATTGGAGACGCCAGCGCCGTTGGCGGCGTAGTGCGTCTGCTTGTTGCGCCCGTTCCTGGATCGATCCACTCGCTTTGATTGTAGGCGTCGGGATTTCCTGGATAGGCTTTGCGGCCGTGAAGGTCTTCGTCACGGGAGGAACCGGCTTCATCGGCGGCACCGTCGTTCGCCGGCTGCGCGAGCGCGGCGACGATGTCGTCTGCCTCGTTCGCAGCCCCGAGAAGGCGGCGAAAGTGACCGCTCTGGGGGCCACGCTGGCCAGCGGCGACCTCGGCGACGCCGGGGCGATCCGCAGCGGCATGGAGGATTGCGATGCCGTCGTCCACGCCGCCGCGATGTACGAGGTCGGAATCCCGGCCAAGCAGCACCCGGCGATGTGGGAGGCAAATGTTGCCGGTACCGAGCGGGTGATGAAAGCGGCGCTGGAGGCAAAGATCCCGAAGGTCGTCTACGTCTCGACCTGCGGCGTCTTCGGCAACACCCACCAAAAGGTCGTCGACGAGACCTACGAGCACCCCGGCAAGGAGTTCACCTCCTACTACGAGGAGACCAAGCTGGAGGCGCACCGGATCGTCAAGCGCATGATCGAGGACGGGCTGCCCGGCGTGATCGTCCAGCCCGGCGGGGTCTATGGCCCCGATGACACCTCCCAGGTGGCCGACCTGCTGCAGGAATTTTTCGCGGGAAAGCTGCCGCTCTTGCCCTTTCCGGAGTTCGGCATCTGCATGACCCACGTCGAGGACATCGCCGGCGGCATCCTGCTCGCCCTCGACAAGGGCCGGGTCGGCGAGGCCTACGTGCTGAGCGGCCCGGTGACGACGATGCGCGAGGCAGTCGAGACCGTGGCCGCGGTCAGCGGCCGCAAGGCGCCCAAGCGGGCGATGCCGACGGCGCTGATGAAGGCGCTGACGCCGATCGGACCGCTGGTCGGCAAGCTGATGGGACAGCCACCGAACCTGCGCGAGTTGATCTCCTCGGCCGACGGCGTCACCTTCTGGGCAAGTCACGAGAAGGCCAGCCGAGAGCTCGGCTACGCACCCCGCGGCATGGAGGAGGGCTGGCGGCAGACGCTCGAAGCAGACGACCGCTTCCCCTCTCCAGTGGCTGCCTGAAGCCTGCGTCCGCACGATGCGCGTCATCGACACGATGCATCTCGGCCGTCCCCATGTGATCGGCTGCTGGCAGGTGGATGAGGCGCTGGTCGATCCCGGACCCGAGTCCTCGCTCTCCACCCTTCTGGGCGCTCTCGGTGAGGAGCGGCCGCGGGCGCTGCTGCTGACGCACATCCATCTCGACCACGCCGCGGCGACCGGTGCCCTCGTGCGCCGCTGGCCGGACCTCGAGGTCTACGTCCATGAGCGGGGAGCACCGCACCTGATCGATCCCGCGAAGCTGCTGGCCAGCGCCGAGCGCCTCTACGGCGATCAGATGCAGCGACTCTGGGGCGAGATCGTTCCCGTGCCCGAGGCCAACGTGAAGCCGCTCTCAGGCGGTGAGCACGTCCTCGGCATGCGCGTCGCCTACACGCCCGGCCACGCCTCCCACCACGTCTGTTACCTGCATGAGGAAAGTGGGACCGCCTTTGTCGGCGACGTCGCCGCGGTGCGTCTACCAGGTGTCGACCTGATCGTCCCCCCCACCCCGCCACCCGACATCGACATCGAGCGCTGGGAGGACTCGATCGGCATCGTCGAAAGCTGGCAGCCTGAGCGCCTAGCCCTGACCCACTTCGCCGCAATCGACGACCCAGCCCCACATCTGGCGCGTGTCAGGGAGCGCCTGCGCGAGGAGGCCCAGCAAGCCCGCGAGCTCTCCGAGGACGCTTACGAGCAACGTCACCGCGACCTCGTAGCCGACCACGCTGATTCCACCGATTCAGCTGAAGAGCTGATCCAATGCGTCCCACCCCAGTACCAGTGGCGCGGCCTGAACCGGTACTGGACCAAGCGCGCCGAGCAAGAGGCATCCGGGTAGGGCCGAAACGTCTTGTACTTTTTCGGTGTCGGCCTCGGGCGTCAGCCCAACCGCAAATCACCGAAAAAGTTAAGTGAAGGCCCTACCCGGATGCCTCCCTCAAGCCAAATGCGCACGCATCCGCTCGACGGCCTCTGAAATCCGCTCGTCAGGGGTGGTGAGCGCAATCCTGAAGAACCCCTCGCCGCTCGGTCCGTACATCGAGCCAGGCGAGACGACGACCGCCGCCTCTTCGAGCACGAGCTCGGCAAAGGAGGTCGAGGTGTGGCCGTCCGGCACCGGTGCCCAGATGTAGATAGTCCCCTTCGGCGCGCTCACCTCGACGCCGATCTCGCTCAGCGCCGAGACGACCAAGTCGCGGCGACGGGCATAGGTCTCGTTCATTCGCTCGAGCGGACCGGCGGGTCCCTCCAGTGCTGCTACTCCAGCCTTTTGGACGGCCTCGAACAAGCCCGAATCGACGTTCGTCTTCAGTCTCCAGTAGGTCTGCACTGCCTCGGCGTTGCCGAGGATCGCGGCGCAGCGCCAGCCAGTCATGTTGAAGCCCTTGGAGAGTGAGAAGACCTCGACTCCGACCTCCTTCGCACCTGGCGTCGCGAGGAAGCTGGGGGCGACATAGCCGTCGTAGGTCGTCTCCGAGTAGGCGTTGTCGTGGACGACGAGGATTTCGTGCTCGCGGGCGAAGGAGACGACCAGCTCGAAGAAGCCCTCGGGAACGACGGCCCCGGTGGGGTTGTTGGGATAGTTGACGAACATCAGTCGTGCCTTGGCCGCGACATCGGCCGGCACCGCACCGAGGTCGGGGGCGAAGCCGAGCTCGGGGACCAGGGGCAGCAGCTCGGGCGTCGCGCCGGCGAGGATTGGCCCGCCCGTGTAGACCGGATAGCCGGGATCCGAAGCGAGGGCGACGCCGCCCGGATCGAGGAAGGCGAAGCAGAGGTTGTAGATGCACTCCTTGGCGCCGATAGCCGGGATCACCTCGCTGCCGGGGTCGATCTCGACCCCGAAACGCTCGCCGTAGAAGCGCGCGAAGGCCTCGCGAAAGTCGTCGCGACCGCGGTTGCTCGGGTACTGGTGCGTGGCAGGGTCGGCGACCGCTTCCTGCATCGCCGAGACGATGTGCGGGTAGGTCGGCTCGTCGGGATCGCCGATCCCGAGGCTGATCACGTCGATGCCGGCGGCGCGCTTCTCAGCGATCCGCCGCTCCAGTTCCTGGAACATGTACGGAGGCATCGCCTCCAGGCGCTTGGATGGGTCTGCAATCCCCACGGGCGCGGAAATCTAGCCGTTGAGGTCGGACAGCGCCTGTATCAGCTCGGGCGAGAGCTCCCCGGAGCAGATCGGCTCAGCCCAGCCGCTGAGCCGCACGTCAAGCTCGTCGGAGATCTCGACCCCGAGCTCACCGCCGTCCAGCTCGACCGTGATCGGACTCGACGCACCACGCAGGAAGGCGGACACCGCAGCGCCGCTTGCGCCCGTGCCCGAAGAGAGCGTCTCGCCCACGCCGCGCTCGAAGATACGTGCCCGGACCCTGCTGCCGTCGACCTTGAAGAAGGAGACGTTGGTGCGGTTCGGGAAGAGCTCGCTCGCTTCAATCACGGGACCGATCGGGTCGAGATCCAGGTCCTCGATCTCGTCGCCGACCTCGATTGCGCACTGCGGGTTGCCGATCGAGACGTGTTGGAACTCCCACTCGCGGCCACCGGCGCTCAGAAAGCCCCTGCCATCCGCGGAGCCCGATGGAAAATCCTTCGAACTCGTCGAGGCCTTGCCCATGTCAACCGAGCAGGTCAGCTCGGAGGTGATCGTCGGCGTGATCGGCCCGGCGGCGGTGCGGATCGTGAAGACGTCCGCGTCGGTCCAGCTGTGCCGCCGCAGGTAGAGGATCGCCTCGCGCGCCCCATTGCCGGAGAGCTCGGCCTCCGACCCGTCCGGGTTGAAGATCCGCAGCTCGGCGACGAACTCGGGGTCATCGCTGCGCGAGAGCAGCAGCACGCCATCCGAGCCGACGCCGAAGTGCGGATCGCAGATCCACTCCACGCGCGACGCGGTCAGCTCCCAAGGGAGCCCATCAGCCTCGACGATCACATAGTCGTTGCCCAGCGCCTGCCACTTCTCAAATCTCATGCGAGGGACCCTACTCAGACGTGCCGGTGCTCCAGTGTCCATATGGACCTCTACGCACCGGCACGTCTGAGGGCAATGGCGATCTCGGCGGCTACGTCGGCGTCGGAGCGACCGGTGCGGTCGATCGCGCGCAGGTTGGGGATCTTGCGCATCCAGGTCAGCTGGCGGCGAGCGTAGTTACGGGAGCGCCTCTTCATCAGCTCGGTATCCCCGCCGAGCAGCTCGTCGAAGCCGAGGGCCTTGCGTGCGGTACGCGAGGGCCCCAAGGCTTCGGCCCGACGCACCTCCTCCTCTGCCCCAGCGGCGACAATCGCCTCGGTTCGCGCATCGATTCGCTCATAGAGCTGGGCACGATCCATGTCGATCCCGAAGATCGTCGTAGGCAACCGAGTCTGCGGCGACCACAGCTCAGAGTCCTCAGCCCCAGGCGGCACCTTTTCAAGCGAAAGCTCAGCAACCGCAGCCCGCAGATAAAGCCCGGTCCCCCCCACCACAATCGGCCTCCGTCCAGCTTCAAGCGCCGCATCTATCTCCAAGTGCGCCAACCCCATGTAATCGCCCACAGAGAACGGCTGGGTAAGAGGAACGAAGGCGACCAGGCGATGCTCAAGCTTTGCTTGCTCTTCAGCGGTCGCGACCCCCGTCAGGACGCTGAGCCCTTCGTAAACCTGAAGCGCATCGCAGGAGATGGCAACGGGATCCTCACCCCGCTCTCGCAGCAGCTCAGCAAGTGCGATCGCGACCCCAGTCTTCCCGACCCCGGTAGGCCCGAAAATCCCGAGAACGTTCACACCGGGATGGGCTTAACCGAGACCCCACTCAGAGTGGTCGAGGTCGCGCCGTCTATCTCGACGTCAACGAGTTGACCGGGCTCCGCAGAGCCATCGAAGTTCACTGCCTTGTTGTGCCGGGTCCGCCCACGAAGCCGCGTCGGATCGGTTCGGCTGGTGCCTTCGACGAGAACCTCCATGTCGCGCCCGACGAACCGCTGCGCCCGCTCGGTGGCCCGCCGCTGCACCAGCTCGACCAGCCGCTCCATCCGCTCCCGCTTGACCGGGTGCGACACCTGCTCACCCATCGTCGCCGCCTCGGTCTCGCGACGCGGCGAGAAGACGAAGGTGAAGGCGCTGTCGTAACCGACCTCCTCGACGACCTCGAGCGTCTGCGCGAAGTCCGCCTCGGTCTCGCCGGGGAAGCCGACGATGATGTCGGTCGTGATCGCGCAGTCGGGCACGTGCTCGCGGATCAGCGAAACGCGATCCATGTAGCGCTGACGATCGTAAGTGCGGCGCATCCGCTTGAGAATCGCGCTGGAGCCGGATTGCAGCGGCAGATGGATGTGCTCACAGAGCGAGGGCAGCTCGGCGTGGGCGCGGATCACATCCTCGCGCATGTCCTTCGGGTGCGGACTGGTGTAGCGGATGCGCTCGATCCCCTCGACTGCGTCGACCTGCGCCAGCAGCTCGGCGAAACCGATGCGCGACTCGCTGGGCAGGTCGCGGCCGTAGCTGTTGACGTTCTGCCCGAGCAAGGTCACCTCGCGCACGCCATCCGCCGCGAGCGCCTCGGTCTCGACCAGCAGCTCGGCGGGGTCGCGGCTCTCCTCGCGGCCCCGGGTCGAGGGCACGATGCAGTAGGAGCATTTGCAGTTGCAGCCCTGCGAGATCTGCAGCCAGCCTTGGAACTCGCGCTCGCGGCGGGCGGGGAGATGGCCGGAGAAATCCTCGAACTCGAAATACCCCTGGGCGGTGAGCGAATCCGAGTTGAGGAACTCGGCAAGCCGGTGGATCTGTCCGGGGCCGAAGGCGACATCCACGAAGGGGAAGCGCGCGAAGACCTCCTCCTTGACCGACTGTGCCCAGCAGCCCCCCACGCCGACCACCCGTTCGGGATCTTCGGACTTGAGCCGCTTCGCCTCACCCAGGTGTGCGAGGAAGCGATTGTCCGCCGACTCGCGGATAGAGCAGGTGTTGAAGAGGATCAGGTCGGCATCGGCACGGCTCGGGGCCTCGGCATAGCCGAGCGACTCGAGCATCCCCTGCATCCGCTCGGAATCGTGCACGTTCATCTGGCAACCGAACGTCGTGACGTGGTAGCGCTTCTTCATGCCCAGCAGAGTACCGTCCGACTGAGGGCGCGAAAACCAAGCAAGTCGGGGGATGCAGGGAGGGCGGTGAGGGGAGCGCACGAACGTGCGTGACCCGATCCAACCGACCGAAGACCCCGAGATACGCAGGTTTGCAGCGTCCTCAGCGGACGGTGAGGGTGCCTTCCATGCCTGCTTCGGCGTGGCCGGGCACAGTGCAGAGGAAGGTGTAGGTGCCGGGAGCGAGATCGGCACTCACCGACGTCTTCCCTTTGGCGATCGTTTCGGAGATCGCGATCTGCTTGCCGCCCTGCTCGATCGCCACGTCGTGTTCTAGCGCCGACGGATTGTCGAAGTCGATCGTGACTTTGCCCGGCTTGCTGGTCAGCGTCGTCGTGTCGAAGGCGATCTGCGTGGGATCGGCCGCCAGCTTCAGGGTCCCACCGGGGCCCTTTGCCTTGGCTTCCGGCTTCGCCTTGGCGGCGCCTTCGGCTTCACCGGAGTCGACCGGCGATTTCTCCTCTTCGGTGAACTCTTCGCCGGCGTTGGCGACCTCGGCTGCTCTTGCCTCCTGCTCGTCCTTGCCGTTGAGGACGGCAAAGGTCGTCGCGCCGCCGACGAGGATCGCAAACCAGAGGAAGACGAGCGGGGCGACCCGGCCCGGGAAATTCTCGAAGCGCAGGCCGAGAAAGCTGACCACGATCGCCGAGACGGCGAGGACGGGGCCAACGATGTAGAAGATGGTTGCGTTGTCCATGCGGCCGGAATCCTATCCACAGAGGACGGCGGAGCGGCCCCGCCGGGATCGGCCTCACTTGGCGTAGCTGGTTGCGCGGCTCTCGCGAATAACGGTGATCTTGATCCGGCCCGGATAAGAGACCTCGCGCTCTATCGCTGCGGCGATCTCATACGAGATCATCGCCGCGTGCTCGTCGTCGACCGCCCCTGGGTCGACCATGACCCGCATCTCGCGGCCGGCCTGCATCGCGTAGACCTTCTCCACCCCCGCGTGGCGGGAGGCGAGCTCCTCGAGCTCGTGAAGGCGAGTCACGTACTCCTCGAGCGTGTCGCCGCGGGCGCCTGGCCGCGCCCCGGAGAGGGCGTCGGCGGCCTGCACCACCACTGCCTCGACCGAGCACGGCTCGACCTCATCGTGGTGGGCCTCGATCGCATGGGCGACCTCCTCGCTCTCGCCGTAGCGACGGGCGAGGCCGGCACCGATCTGCGCGTGTGTCCCCTCGACCTCCTGGTCGACTGCCTTGCCGATGTCGTGCAGCAGTGCCGCTCGCCGAGCGATGTCGGCGGCGGCGCCGAGCTCGACTGCGATCAACGCGGCAAGGTAGGAGGACTCGACCAGATGGCCGAGCACATTCTGCCCGTAGCTGGTGCGGAACTGCAGCTTGCCGAGCAGATCGATCAAGTGCGGATGGAGGCCGTTCACGTTGGCATCGAGCGTCGCTCGCTCGCCCTCTTCGACCACCCGATCCTCGATTTCCCTCTTGGCCTGCTCGAATGCCTCCTCGCAGCGGGATGGGTGGATGCGGCCATCGGCGATAAGCCGTTCGAGGGTGAGGCGGGCGATCTCGCGGCGCATCCCGTCGAAGCTCGAGAGCCGCACCGCGGACGGCGTGTCGTCGACGATGATGTCGACCCCGGTCAGCTGCTCGAGCACGTTGATGTTGCGCCCCTCGCGGCCGATGATCCTGCCCTTCATCTCGTCGTTCGGCAGCCGAACCAGTTGGGTCGTCGTTCGCACCGCGTGCGCCCCCGCGAGGCGCTGCGTCGCTGTGGCGAGGATGCCGCGGGCACGCCTCTCCGCCTCCCGGCGGGTCTCCTCCTCGATCTTGCGCAGGGCAAGGCCCGCTTGGCGGCGGGCGTCGACTTCGACCTCGTCGAGCAACACCCGCCGCGCGTCGGAGGCAGTCATAGCGGCGACCCGCTCCAACTCGACACGCTGCCGGGACTCACCGTCCCGCAGCATCGCAGCGCGGCGACCAAGATCGCGCTCGCGAGCTTCGAGCGATTCCCGGCGGCGCTCCAGCTCACCGAGCTGTGCGTCCAGCGCCTCCAGCCGGTTCAGAACCAGATCTGGCTCCGAACCGTTGCCGCGTGACCAATTCCACGGCGGCATGCTGATTTTCATCTATGGACATCGTACTCCATAGACGCGCTTGTCTAATCGGCTATGCGGCCTGAGCCTCGGCCCCCACCGACTCGACCGTTGACTCAGCTGCAGGTGCCGTCTCCTCGGCCACAGGAACGACGTTCTCGGTGCCGATACCGAGCGCGGTGCGGATCTTGGTCTCGATCTCGCTGGCGATCTCTGGGTTCTCGGCGAGGAACTGTTTGGCGTTGTTGCGTCCCTGACCGAGCCGGGTCTTGCCGTAGGAGAAGAACGAGCCGGATTTCTGCACCAGGTCGTGCTCGATGCCGAAGTCGAGCAGGCCACCCTCACGCGAGATGCCGACCCCGTACTCGATGTCGAACTCGGCCTGGCGGAAAGGCGAGGCGACCTTGTTCTTGACGACTTTGACCCGGACCCGGTTGCCGACGGCCTCGGTCCCTTCCTTGAGGGTCTCGATACGGCGGATATCGAGGCGCTGCGAGGCGTAGAACTTGAGCGCCCTGCCGCCTGGCTGGGTCTCCGGCGAACCGAACTGGACGCCGACCTTTTCGCGAATCTGGTTGGTGAAGAGACAGACGGTGTTGGTCCGGTTGAGGTTGCCGGCCAGTTTGCGCATCGCCTGCGACATCAGCCGCGCCTGAAGGCCGACGGTCGTGTCGCCGATCTGGCCGTCGAGCTCGGCTTTCGGCGTCAGCGCCGCAACCGAGTCGATCGCGACCACGTCGATCGCGGCGGAGGCGATCAGACGATCGGCGATCTGCAGCGCCTGCTCGCCGTAATCGGGCTGGGAGACCAGAAGCTCGTCGGTGTCGACGCCGATCTTGCGGGCGTAGCTCGGATCGATCGCGTGCTCGGTGTCGATGAAGGCGCAGATCCCGCCGCGGGCCTGGGCTTCGGAGATGATGTGGTAGATCAGCGTCGTCTTTCCCGACGACTCGGGGCCGAAGATCTCGACGATCCGCCCCCGCGGGACGCCGCCGATGCCCAGCGCCAAGTCGAGCGCGAGCGCTCCGGTCGGGATCGCCGGGATCTTGATCGTCGCGTCGGCGCCGAGACGCATCAGCGCGCCCTGACCGAAGTCCCGCTCGATCTGGGTCACGGCCGCTTCGAGCGCCGCGTCCTTGGCCTTCGCCTCCTTGGCCGAGGCGTCCTTCAGAGCCATTTTCTTGTCAGCCATCTCTTCCACCTCACTGCCGCCCGTCTGCGGGCAGCTCGACTTGCGCCAGCGGGGTGTAGTGCGCACCCTGCGGCTGGATTTGCGAACGGTAGAGAACGATCCGGACGGCCCGGAACAACTGGGAAAGATCTTTCGGAAGTTGCCCGGGACGCTTCCCCACCGAAGCCGGACGCTTCGAGCCGCGTTCCTCGCGCCGCACCCTGGCCACGGTCACGTGCGGCCAGAACGGCCGCTTCTCCGGCTCGAACAGGCCCGCCGCGACCAGCTTCTGCTCGATCGCCCACTGCAAGGCGATCGTGCCAGGCGACTCGGCTGGCAATGCGAACAGGCGGGGACGGCCACGCTCCGGTCGCGGCGCCGGATCGCCAAACTCGATCGAAGGCGCCGGCGCCTGGCTCGCCTCGACGATCTCGGCCAGGCGAGGTATCTCCTTCTCCGGCAGGTAGCCGAGGAAGGCGAGGGTGATGTGGAGCGACTCCGCCTTGACCGGCCGCAACGCCGGATCGGCGAGCGCATCCCGGCCCCACTCGACGATCCCGGCCCGCACGCGGTCGGGCAGATCGAGGGCGACGAACAACCTCGCCCGCGGACTCTTCAATCTCTCCTTCGCCATGCCGCCGACGCTACGTGGCCTGGGCGCACGGAACAAGACAAGATCGAAAAAAGTCTGCGACGCCTTCTCTACAGAGGTGAGTCGACGTCGCCGAGCAGGGTGCGCAGCAGGTGCATCGCGACCAGGGCGGAGCGTTCGCGGATGTCCTCGCGGCCTCCGGGAATGACCGGGTCGCGGGCGATGGCGGTGCCGTCGACCAGGCGGGCGTCGAAGCAGACGTATCCCACCGGCTTCTCCTCCGTACCACCGTCGGGGCCTGCAATGCCGGTGATCGAGACGGCCACATCGGCATCGAAGCGCTCCAGCGCCCCCCGCGACATCGCCTCCGCCACCTCGGGTGAGACAGCGCCGCGCTCTTCGATCAAGGCGGCATCGACACCGAGTAGCTCTGCCTTCGCCTCGTTCGAGTAGGCGACGACACCGCCGGTGAAGTAGGCAGAAGCGCCTGGCAGGTTGGTGATCCGCGCCGCCAGCAGACCGCCGGAGCAGGACTCGGCGAGGGCCAGTTTGCGGCCGCTCAGTAGGCGGGCCAGCTGCGAGTCGATCGTCTCGCCGTCGAGGCTGAACAGGTGGCGCGCGTGACGGTCGACCAGCCCGGTACGCACCGCCTCGGCAACCGGCGCGGCCTCGGCGCGGTAGCGGACGTCGATCTCAATCTCGCCGCGCCGCAGACAGGTGGTGATCTCGACCTTGTCCAGCTCGAGGCCGCCATCCTCGATCTCGCGCAGGCTCTTGGCAATCTCAGACTCGGGGATGCCGAACATCCGCAGCGTGTAGGAATGCAGCGGGGTGGCGCGGGCGAGGACCGCCTGAACCTGGGGCGACTCGGCCGCCCGTGGCCACATCGGCTGCAGCTCGCGAGGCGGTCCCGGCAGGACGACGACCACTCGCCCGTCCACTGGCACCACCAGCCCCGGCGCGGTCCCGACCGGATCGAGCGGCAGCGAGCCCTCCGGGATCATTGCCTGCTTGCGGTTTGCCTCCCGCACCGCCTCCTCGTCGAAGCGGAAGCGGCGTGCGAAGCCGCGGATGATCGCGGCGATCTTCTCCTCCATCTCCTCGTTGAGCACCAGCTCCGCTCCGGCAAAGCGGGCGACGATCTCCGCCGTCAGGTCGTCGGCGGTAGGTCCCAGCCCGCCGGAGGTGACGATCAGGTCCATGCCCTCGCCGGCCATGAAGCGCAACGCCGCCTCGAGGTCCTCGGGACGGTCCCCGACCACGGTGATGTGGGCGACGTCGACCCCAAGCTCGGCCAACTGTTCGGAGATCCAGGGCCCGTTGCGGTCGGCGATCCGCCCGGTCAGGACCTCGGTTCCCGTGACCACTATCCCTGCCCTTACTGGAGCTGCGGTCATTCGCAGCTGGGCCTTTCGCCTTCTTCCAAGGAAATCAGCTTGCCACTGGGATCGACCCGGTACCCCACCGGGCTGGAGCTTTCCGGAACGTCGGCCTGCTTGCCGTCGACGAATATCGCAACCGAGCCATTGCCCAGGGCAACTTCAAAGCCGTTGGAGCGGAACGGACCGGCTTCGGCGCCTTCTTCGAGGATCTGGCCGTCGACCAGCGGTTCTTCCTTCGCGTCAAGCAGGCAGACCCAGACTTCAGCCGTCGCCGTCAGGCGCACCGCGACACCGGGCTTGCTCGTCGCCGCAGGCGCCTGTGCGTGCTTGCTTCGCACCTTTTTCCCGTTGCTTGCCGTCGTCGACGAGGAAGACGAGCCGCCGCCCCCTCCGGCCAAAGCGATGCCAACCACGACAGCGACCATGACGAGGCAGACAGCCGCGATGACGAGGCGGCTGGAGACCAGAGGCCGGCGCCGGGGCCCGCGCCTCGCGGTCGGCACCGGCTCGACCCGCTTCGGCACCCGCTCTCCCCCCGGCGGGCCGGTTGCACGGCGGTAGTCGTCGGCGAGGCGATCCCCGTCCAGGCTAAGGTAGGAGGCATAAGTGCGGATGAAGCCACGCGTGTAGGCGCCGCCGGGGAGAGCGTCCCACTCCTCGTTCTCCATCGCCTGCAGGTAGCGGACGCGGATCTTGATCGCGGCCTCAACCTCGGAGAGGTCGACTTTGCGCCGATTTCGCGCCTCGCGAAGGGTGGGTCCGATACCGGTGTCCATCCCGACATTGTGTCCACTGCGCCGTTCCGGCGCGAAAGATGGCTGTTAACCCGCCTCGTCGGCATCGACTGCCACGGGCTCTGGATCCCCGCCCCCGCTGAGAACACGGGATAAGTCCGCCTCGGTGATCAGCACCTGCCGCGGCTTGGAGCCCTCATAGCCGGAGATGACGCCGCGGCGCTCGAGCATGTCGATCAGGCGACCAGCGCGGGTGTAGCCGACGCGAAGGCGGCGCTGGATCATCGAGACTGAGGCGGTTTCGGTCTGGACCACGGTGCGGATCGCTTCGTCAAGCAGATCGTCGGCGTCGGGATCGAACTCGCCGTCGCCTCCCTCCGCCCCAGTCTCCTCGCGGGCCTCGAGCAACTCGGCCGCGAATTCGGGTTCGCCCTGCTTTGCCCAGTGCTTGGTGATGCGAGCGATCTCGTCCTCAGTGACGAAGGCGCCCTGGACGCGCGCCATCTTCGAGGTGCCCGCACCGCGGAAGAGCATGTCGCCCTGACCCAGAAGCGCCTCGGCGCCGCCCTGGTCGAGGATTACGCGCGAGTCCGTCTGCGATGAGACGGCAAAGGCGATGCGGGCCGGGATGTTGACCTTGATCGTGCCGGTGATGATGTCGGTCGAGGGACGCTGCGTCGCCAGGACCAGATGGATCCCCGTCGCGCGGGACTTCTGCGCCAGGCGGATGATCGAGTCCTCGACCTCGGCCGGCGAGACCATCATCAGGTCCGCGAGCTCGTCGATCACGCAGAGGATGTGCGGCAGCGGCGCTTCTCCGGCCTTGGCGCGGGCGCGATTCAGCTCGGCCAAATTGCGGCAGCGCGCCTCGCCCATGATGCCGTAGCGGTTCTCCATCTCGCCGATCAGGTTGGCGAGGACGTTGGCGGCGAGCCGGGGTGAGGTGACGACCGGGGTCAGCAGGTGCGGCACATGCTCGTAGTGGTTGAGCTCGACCTGCTTGGGGTCGACCAGGACCAGGCGCACTTCATTGGGCGAGGCCTGCATCAGAATCGAAGAGAGGATCGCGTTGACGCAGCCAGACTTGCCGGAGCCGGTGGTCCCGGCGACGAGGACGTGGGGCATCTTCGCAAGGTCGGTCCAGACCGGGTTGCCATCGATCCCCTTGCCAAGCCAAGCGACCAGCGGCGAGGTCTTCTCCGGCCTGCCGGCGTAGATGTCGCCAAGGCGGACCAGGCGACGGCGGGCGTTGGGCACCTCCACCCCCACCGCCTGCTTGCCGGGGATCGGGGCCAGAATGCGGATGTCGGTCGAGGCGAGCGCGTAGGCGAGGTCGTTGGAGAGCTCGGTGACTTTCTTCACCTTGGTGCCGGGAGCGAGGCGCAACTCGAAGCGGGAGACGTGCGGGCCGCTGACGATGCCCACGATCTTGGCCTCGACGCCGAAATGACCGAGCGTCTCGACCAGCTTGCGACCGATCACTTCGTGATCGCGCGGATCTGGGCCTTTGTCGCCTTTGCCCTTTTCGAGCACCTTGGCCGGCGGCGGGCGGTAGTCGATCTGATCGGATTCGGTGACGCCGCGCTTCTGGCCCATCGGGGTGAGTGACGTCTGCTTCGACTCGGCGTCCGTACCGACGCCAAGCCCCTCCTCGCTGCGGACCTCGACCTCGTAAGCGTGTGGGTTCAGGCCCGCGGCGCCGGGGTCGGGCTCGACCTCCGTCTCGAATTCGGTGGTGACCGGCTCTTCCCCGGCGCTGTCCCCGGCGATCGCGACGGTCGGTTCGAAGTCGTCGCCCTCGGGGTAGGTGCTCATCACGTCGGTCGGTCCGGCTTGGGTCTCGAATGCCGACGGCCTCTCGCCGCGGCGCTCCTCACGCTGCTGGATCGCGGTCTGGGCGATGTCGCGCCCGCCGACGAAGGTGTGGCGGACGCCGCGGCCGACGCCGCGGAAGACGGTCGAGACCGACGTGCCGGTGACCAGCATCGTGCCGATGGCCAGCATCAGCACAGTCGCGATCCGTGCGCCGACCTGGCCGAAGAGATATTCCAGGCCGGTTTCCAGGCCGTAGCCGACCTTGCCGCCATCCCAACCGAAGAAGAGGACGAAGCAGAGGTAGACCCCTGCCGCGATCAAGAAGAGTCCGATCAGATCGAGGTGGCGCTGCTGCAGGCCCTCCGGCAGATGCGGCCGAGGAAGCCGCGATTTTGCTTTCGCTTTTGGCTTGCGGCGCGCGGCCGAGCCTCGCTTCTTGCGCACGAACATGCGACCCGCTTCGACGGCGGCAACGGCTCCCCTGCCCGAATCAGAGATTGGTCACAATCAGCGCTGCGACGACGGCGGCCATACCGCCGGTCAGCGAAACCCACAGCGGCGTGATTGAGCGTTCCAGACCGATGAAGCGGGTGTTGATCTCCGATCGCAGTTCGGCCACCCCGGCGTGCGCTTCAAGGCGCACGTCCCTCAGCTCCGCTCGCACATCTTTGAAACCCGCCTGCACCTCGTCTCGCACGTCTTCGATCTCGGACCTCACGTTCTTGAATTCGGCCCGTACTTCTTTGAACCCCTCCCGCATCTCTGCTCGGAGTTCATCGATCTTTTGGTCCAGATCGGCCATGCGGTCTCCTGTCCTGGCGAGTTCTATTGTCTGCATGATGCCATGCTGACCGGCAACGGCGCGCGCGTGGCGCGCTGAATGCAAAATGTTTCGCACGGGTTCGGCTCGAAATGCGCGATCCGGGAGGGCTCAGCCGGCGCAGACCCAAGCGCTGCCGCCGGAGTCGGCCCAGATTTCGGCGGCGATGCGGTCCTGTTCGGCCTTCGGCGCGTCCTGCGGGGCTCCGCTGCCGCCGTAGAGATCCCAGGTCGAGGGCAGGATCTGGTAGGCGCCGCCGGCGCCGCTGCTCGGGTTGACCGCGCCGTAGTTGCCGCCGGACTCGCACATCACGATGTAGGTCGGGATCGAGAAGGGGCCGCCGAGCCAGCGACCGACGGTTTCTTCCGCCGCTTCGCGACTCGCGGCTTCCGCCGCTTCGATCTCGCCCACCCACTGGCCGATTCGCGATTTGAGCTCTTCCAACGAGGACGAGCGTTCGGCCGAGAGCGAGTCGAGCCGGGCCGTCGCGTCCTGCGCGCGGCTGCGCACCGAGGCAATTTCGGTGCGCGCCGCGGCGAGGCGCTCGTTGTAGGCATCTACCCGGGCCTTCAGTGCCGCGACCAGCTCCAGCTCGTGGCGCACGCCGTTCCGCACCTGCTCGACTCGGGCGGCGAGCTCGCTGTCGGAATCCTCGATCCGCTGCAGGTATTCGGTGCGGACCTCTAGTTCGTTGATGTCGCCCGAGCCAAGCACGATGCTCGCCGTGCTCGGGGTGCCGCTCATGTAGATCGCGACGAGCCGGTTCGCCAACGCGTTCCGCGCACGCTGCAGACGCGCGCGCTCGGCTTCCAGATGCTGCTGGGAGCGCTCGACCTTGGCGGCGAGTCGCGCAGCCCGTTCGCGCCCGTGGGCGAGCAGATCGGTGAGGTGCCGCTCGCGCGCGGCAGCGGCCATGGCTTCGGCTTCGGTCGCGGCGAGGCGTTCCTGGGTGTCGCGGATCTGCGCCCCCAGCGAGGCGGCTTCTTCTCGGGCGCCACCGACCTTGTCGCGCAGAGCGCCGATGCCCGCCGCACGGGCGGTGGCGACCGTGAGCAGGGCTAGGGCGAGAAAAACGACTGCGGGCTTCCAGCGCATGTCGACACCTCAACCCTCAGGGGCGTCCCGGTTGGCGATGTAGATCGCGATGCCGATCGCGGCGATCCCGAGGCCGGCGCCGATGCGAATCTCTCGCCGGTAGCGGCGGCGCAGATAGGCGACGGTGAAGCGCAATGCCGCTTTGCCGAGCTTGTCGTACATCAGCCCTCCCCGGTCTCGTTGCGCTGCCGGATCCGGTATGCCATCCGTGACTGCAGCGACCAGAGCTCGATGAAGCCCGGCGAGGCGGTCTGCGAGAAGAGTCCCCCCGACTCGGCGAAGGAGGCCAGGTCTGCGTCATAGACCGCGTTCGGCGAGGAGCGGGTGACGACTCGCACTCCTCCTTTGTAGAGCTTGAGGCCGATCGTCCCGCTCACCTGAGCGTTGACCGCGCCCATGTAGGCGTCGAGGTCGCTGCGCAGCGGCTCCCACCAGAGTCCGGCGTAGACCAGGTATCCCCACTTCTGATCCAGCCCCGGCTTGAACTGGTTCTGGTGGATCGTGCCGACCAGCTTCTCCAGCTCCTGGTGGGCGGGCAGCAGGATCGCCGCCGCCGGCACCTCGTAGATGTCGCGCACCTTGAGCCCGACGATGCGGTCCTCGATGTGGTCGACGATCCCGACCCCGTGGCGGCAGCCGATCTCGGCGACGCGTTCGAGCAGGTCGACCAGACCGAGCCGCTCGTCGTTGAGGGCGACCGGGACGCCGGCCTCGAACTCGACCGTGACGATCTCCGCCGCGTCGGGGGCCAGCTCGGGCCGGGTGACCAGCTGGAAGACGTCGTCCTCGGGCGCGTGGCCGAGGTCCTCGATCCAGCGCCCCTCCGAGGAGCGGCCCCAGAGGTTGTCGTCGATCGAGTACGGCGCCGCCTCGGTGCCGCCCTTGACCGGGATGCCGTGCTCGCGGGCGTAGGCGATCTCCTCCTCGCGGCCCATCTGCCAGGAGCGCACCGGCGCGATCGTCTTCAACTCCGGGGCGAGAGTGGCGACGGTCGCCTCGATCCGCACCTGGTCGTTGCCCTTGCCGGTGCAGCCGTGGGCGATCGTGTCGCAACCGCTGCGCCGCGCGTACTCGACCGCCAGCTCAGCGATCAGAGGTCGGCCCAGGGCGGTGAACAGCGGGTAGCCCCCGCCGTAGAGCGCGTTGGCCTTGATCGCCGGGGCGACGAAGTCGCGGGCGAAGCGCTCGCGGGCGTCGACCACGTGGCACTCGAGCGCGCCGAGCCGCTTCGCCTTGTCCTCGATCGCCGCGTAGTCCTCGCCGGGCTGGCCGAGGTTGACCGTGAGGCAGACGACCTCGGCTCCGTAGCGGTCCTGGATCCACTTCAGCATCACGCTGGTGTCCAGGCCGCCGGAGTAGAGCAGCAGCACTCGCCGTACCTCGGCGGGGTCGGCCTCGTAGCCCGCGGTGCGGACCCCCTCGGATGGCAAATTGGTCATTCGGCGGGAATCCCGCCGCTGCCGTTTTCTTCTTCTTCGGGAGTAGTCGTCGGCGGCGCGGTGGTCGGTTCAGTCGTCTCGGTCGTTTCGGTCGTCGTCGGTTCGGTGGTCGAGCCGGTCGTCGTCTCGGTCGTCGGCGTCGTCGTTTCAGACGTCGTCGGCAAGGTGGTGAGCGCCGAGGTAGAGCCGCCGTTTCCGTTATCGGAGGCGATCACGACGACCGCAACGAGGAGGCCGACGATCACCGCGATCAAGCCGGCGATCAGCAGCCGCATGTTGCCGCGGGGCCGGTGGCCGGGATCGCCGGGCTGGCCCATGATCCGGGTCGGGTCGTCATGCATCGGCCTTTACTCCTCGGGTCCTAGGATCGCGTCGAGGATCTCGCTGGTGTCCTCGATGTCGAAGCCGCTGCGCAGCCGCGCTTCGATCTCCTCGCGGTCGGCGCCGGAGACTGCCATCTGGGTGGCCAGCAATCGCGCACCGGCGGACCCGGAGCGCCGTGGAGCCAAGGGCTCGACCTCGTCGTCGCCGTCCGGGCTCTCGACAGGTTTCAGATGGCCACTGCGGGGCTCTTCGGAGCTGGGCGGGTCGAGCTCGTCGGCGAGCTCGCGCAGGCGGTCGGCGACGAGCCGGTCGGCGCGGTCGCGCGCCTCGTCCAGATGCTGCTGGGCCTGCCGCTCGGCGCCGTCGATGACGCTCGCTGCAGCCTGCTCGGCAGCATCGACGATCGTCGCCAGGCGCTGCGCGGCATCGGCAGCCGAGGCGGGCGGTCGCCGCTTTGGCGGGAACTTTTCGGTGCTCATCTTGCTGCGTAGCTTAGGAGCGAATCGCCGATCAGCGCAACGGCCCGCTCGATCTGGGCCGAATCGACCGTCAGCGGCGGCAGCAGGCGTAGCGTGCCCGGCTCGGGCACGTTGACGATCAGGCCGTGTTCCAGCAGCTCGCCGCCCACCGCCGTGGCGTCGATCCCGCTCGCCAGGCCGACTCCCAGCATGAGCCCGCGACCGCGAACCTCGTCGACTCCGTCGAGCGCCAACAGGCTCTCTCGCAACCCCGCGCCCATCTCGCGCACGCGGCGCAGCAACGCCGGCTCGTCGACCACGTCGAGCACGGCGAGCGCCGCCGCCGAGACCACGGCGCCGCCGGCGAAGGTCGAGCCGTGGTCGCCGGCCTCCAGCACCTCGCCGAGCCGCTCGCTCGTGATGCAGGCACCGACAGGAAGGCCGCCGCCGAGCGCCTTGGCACTGGTCAGCAGGTCGGGCCGCACCGGCGTCTGCTCATATGCCCAGAGCGAACCGGTCCGCCCCAGCCCCGTCTGGATCTCGTCGAGGATCAGCAACGCCCCGACCTCGTCGCAGGCTTGACGCGCCGCGAGCAGCGTCTCGTCGCTGAGTGGGTAGATGCCCGACTCGCCTTGGATCGCCTCGATCATCACCGCGGCGGTGCTCTCGTCGATGGCATCGCGCAGGGCGCCGGCGTCGTCGAAGAGCACCGAGCGGAACCCCGGCAGCATCGGCCCCAGCGCCGGGTTCTCCGCCAGTTTCGGCGTTGCCGAGAGGGCCCCGTAGGTGCGGCCGTGGAAGTCGCGCTCGAAGCTGACGATCTCCGGGCTCCCAACTCCGCGAGCGTGGGCGTGCTTACGGGCCACCTTGATCGCGCACTCGTTGGCCTCGGTTCCGGAGTTGGTCAGGAAGACCTTCCCCCCCAGGCTCGACTGCGAGAGACGCTCGGCGAGCCGCACCATCGGCTCGGTGTAGAAGAGGTTGGAGACATGCATCAACTCGCCGGCCTGCTCGCGCACAGCCTCGATCACGGCCGGGTGGCAGTGGCCGATCGAACAGACCGAAATCCCGGCAAGGAAATCGAGGTACTCCTTGCCCTCCGCATCCCAGAGCAGTGCCCCCTCACCACGCACGAACTCGACCGGCGCGCGGCGGTAGGTCTGCATCAGGTAGCGCTGCTCGAGCGCCTGCAGCTCCTCCAGTCTCACGAAGTCACCATCGTGCCGATGCCGGCGTCGGTGAAGAGCTCCAGCAGCAGGCTGTGTGGCTGGCGGCCGTCGATGATGTGGGCCGACTGGGCACCGCCGCGGATCGCGTCGACGCAGGCGCCCAACTTCGGGCGCATGCCGCCGTCGATCGCCGGCAACCGCTCCTCGACCTCGTCGACCGTGGCGCGGGAGATCAGCGAGCTCTCGTCGGCGGGGTCGGCGAGCCAACCCTCGACGTCGGTGAGGAAGATCGCCTTGTGGGCGCCGAGGGCCGCGGCGATCTTGCCCGCGGCCTCGTCGGCGTTGACGTTGTAGGACTGGCCCCCGCGGTCTGAGGCCGAAGAGGCGACCACCGGGATGTAGTCCTCGGCGATGTGGTTGAGGACGTCGATGTCGACCTTCTCGATCGAGCCGACGAAGCCGACCTGCTCGGCGTTGGCGACCGGGGCGACCTCGAACAGCGTGCCGTCCTGGCCGGAGAGCCCCACGGCCGGCTGCCCGTGGCGGTTTAGCCGTTGCACGATGTCGGAGTTGAGCTTGCCGAGCAGGACCATGCGGGCGACCTCGACCGTCTCCGCGTCGGAGACCCGCAGGCCTTCGTGAAAACGGACCTCGAGCCCGAGGCGCTCCATGTACTCGGTGATCTCGGGACCGCCGCCGTGGACGATGACCGGGTTGAGACCGACGTACTTGAGCAGGACGACGTCGGTGGCGAAGGCCTCGCGCAGGGCATCCTCGCGCATCGCCGAGCCGCCGTACTTGATCACAACGGTGCGGCCGTGGAACTCCCTGATGTAGGGAAGCGCCTCAAGCAGGGTGTCGACATTCGTTTGTTTAGTTGCGTTCATTTGCGATCCCACGTTCTCATGGCGCGAAAATCAAGCAGGTCGGGGGATGCAGGGAGGGCGGTGAGGGGAGCGCACGTTTTCGTGCGTGACCCGAACCAACCGACCGAAGACCCCGAGATGCGCAGGTTTGCAGCGTCATGAGGTGTACTCGGCATTGATTCGGACGTACTCGTAGCCCAGGTCCGAGAACCAGACGTGGGCGCTGTGCTCGCCGCGATCGAGTCGCAGCCCGATCTCGGCCTCGGCGATCTCCTCGCCGAGCTCGACGGCGTCGATCGAGTCGGCGCCGATCTCATCCAGATCCTCGCCCGCCAGCGCCATCCCGGCCGCCTGGGCGATCCGACCCCAGTTGGGGTCGCGACCGAAGAGGGCGGTCTTGACCAGCGGCGAATTGGCGATCGCGCGTGCCACCCGCTCGGCCTCGGCAAGAGAGGCAGCACCGCCCACCTGAACGCGGCCGACCCGGACGGCGCCCTCGCCGTCGGCGACGATCTCGATCGCCAGCTGCAACAGAACCGCCTCCAGCAATCCGTCGGGCAGCGGCGCCCCGGCCTCGCCGGTCGCCTGCAGCAGCACGGTGTCGTTGGTGCTCATCTGACCGTCGACCGTGACCCGCTCGAAGGAGGCCTCGACGGCGGTGCGGAGCGCCGCGTCGGCGTCATCGACCACGGCGTCGGTCTGGACGAAGCAGAGCATCGTCGCGAAGTCCGGTTGCATCATCCCGGCGCCCTTCGCCTGCGCGGAGAGGGTGACGCCACCGGCGCGCAGGGTGCAGCTCTTCGGCCAGCGATCGGTGGTGAGGATCGCGTCGGAGAAGGCGCCCGCGCCATTCGCCGACAGCGCGCCGGCCGCCGCACCGATCCCGGATAGCACGGCGTCGATCGGCAGCGGCACGCCGATCACGCCGGTCTCGGCGACGGCGACTGCGCTGGGATCCAGGCCCAGCTCCTCGCCGGCCCGTTCGCACATCGCCCAGGCATCGGCGAGCCCCTGCTCGCCGGTCTCGGCGTTGGCATTGCCTGCGTTGACGACCGCGGCTCGCACCGCGGCGCGGTCGACCCGATCGCGGCAGATCCGCACCGGCGCCGCGGCGGACGCGTTGCGGGTCAGCAGCACCGAGGAGGACACCTGCGGTGCGTCGCAGACCAGCAGGCCGACGTCGGTCTTGCCGCCGCCCTTGAGCCCGCAGTGGGCGGCGCCGGCACGGAAGCCGGGGGCGAGCTGCGCCTGGTCGAGCTGCTCGACTCCGGCGGGCGGAGTGGCCCAGCGAGATCTGAAAAAGGGCTCGCTCACTGGAGTCCCTCCGTCTCCTCGAAGCCCAGCATCAGGTTGAGGTTCTGCACCGCCTGTCCCGAGGCTCCCTTCCAGAGGTTGTCGATCGCCGAGAAGGCGAGTACCCGCCCGCGCTCCTCGACCGTGACGTAGACGTGGCACTCGTTCGTATCGCGCACGTCGCGCAGGCCGGGCGGGCGGTCGACGGCGTGGACGAAGGGCTCGTCGGCGTAGCGCTCGGCGTAGAGCGCCTGCGCTTCCTGCTTGGACATCGGCTCGCTCAGCTGGGCGTAGCAGCTGGTCAGCTCGCCTTGGTCGAGCGGCAGCAGATGCGGCACGAAGGTGACCGGCGTCTGGCTGCCGAGCGCCGCCAGCTCCTGCTCGATCTCGGGCCGGTGCCGGTGGCCCTCGGTCTTGTAGGCGAAGGCGTTCTCGTCCATCGAGACGTAGTGCATTTCGTCGCCGCCGCCACGGCCGGCACCGGAGACGCCCTGCTTGGCGTCGATGACGACGTCGCTCAGCACACCCCGCTCGGCCAGCGGCGCCAGCGCGAGCACGCTCGCGGTCGGGTAGCACCCCGGCGTCGCGACCAATTCCGCCCCGCGCAGCTGCTCCCGGTAGAGCTCGGTTAGTCCGTAGACGGCGCCGTCGAGCAGCTCCGGCGCGCCATGCTCGCCGTACCAGCGCTCGTAGGTCGGCAGGTCGCGCAGCCGGAAGTCGGCCGAGAGGTCGACGACCAACGCCCCGAGGCCGCGCAGCGCGGCGACGGTCGGTGCCGAGGCGCCATGCGGGTAGGCGACGATCGCCGCGTCGACGTCCTCCAGCGTGTCGAGGTCGAGCTCGGTCAACTCCAGCGGCACCCGATAGCGCGGGTAGAGCCGGTCCAGCCGAGTGCCGGCGTCGCTGCGTGAGGTGACGCCGACCAGCTCCAGGCGCGGGTGGCGCCAGACGATCTGCGCGGCAAGGGCGCCGGTGAAGCCCGACGCTCCGGCGACGAGGACTCTCGCTTTCTCACTCACGTAGCGACCCTCCAATCTGATTCAGCTCGGAGGCGATCGACTCGCGCCTGGCGGCGACCTCCTCGTCGGTAAGGGTGCGATCCCCGGCGCGGAACTCGAGCCGCAGTGCGAGGCTCTTGCGCCCCTCCCCCAGCTGCTCGCCTGCGTAGAGGTCGAAGACCTCGGTGGCCCGCAACAGCTCGCCACCCCCGGCGAGAACCGCGCCACGCACCCGCGCCGCCGGCATATCGTCGGGCACGACGACGGCAAGGTCCTGCAGTACGGCCGGGAAGGCGGTTACGTCCTCGAAGGTCTCCTCGCCCGCGGAGGCAGCGTCGACCAGCGCAGACAGAGCGACTTCAAAGCCGACCGCGGAATCGAGGTCCCACTGACGGCAGACGAGCGGGTGCAGCTCGCCGATCCAGCCCGCGTCCGCCCCGTCGACGAGCACCTTCGCGCTGCGCCCTGGATGCAAGAAAGGCTCTCCGCTGGCCTCGAAGGCGAGCGTCACGCCGAGGCGAGCCGCGAGACCCTCCAGCACTCCCTTGAGCGCGAAGAAGTCCGCTGTCTCCCCTCCGTCCCGCCAGGAGCGCGGCGTCAGCGATCCCGCCACGAGGCAACCGAGTCGCTGCGGCTCGACGAACGGCGCCGGCTGCTTGCCGGCGAATGCGCCCCCCAGCGGCCCGTCGCCGCCCTCCCCGGACAGGTAGATGCGGCCGGACTCGAACAGGGCCACTTGCTCGGCGTCGCGCGAGAGGTTGCGCTGGGCGGCGTTCAGCAGCGAGCCGAGCAGATTCGTCCGCATCACCGATTGATCCTCGGAGAGCGGGTTGGAGATCTTCACGCCGTCTGCCCGCGGGTCGCCAGCGGGAATCCGCAGCCGCTCCGCCTCGCCCGGATCGGTGAAGCTCCAGCCGACGATCTCGTCGAAGCCGAGATCGCGCAGCGCGTCCTCGGCGCGGCGGCGGAGCCGCTGGTCGCGGCGCAGCCCACCCGCCTGTCCGGCGGAGCCCGGCAGGGTCGAGGGCAGGTGCTGGTCGATGCCGTGGACGCGCGCGACCTCCTCGATCAGGTCCGCCTCACGGGTGACGTCGTAGTGGCGGTCGGGGGGCACGCCGATGACGAGGTCCTCGCCGTCGACCTCGACCGCGAAGCCGAGCCGCTCCAGGTAGGCGATCTGGTCGGACTGCTCGATCCGCATCCCGAGCAGCCCTTCGACCCGCTCGCCACGCAAGCGGATCTGCTGCGCGGCCGGAATCTCCGCGGACACGTCGAGCGTCCCGGGCACCAGCTTCGCCCCGCAGAGCTCGACCATCAGCCGCGAGGCGATCCGCTGTGCCCGCATGCAGAGCTCCGGGTGCAGCTGTTTCTCGAAGCGCGAGGAGGCCTCCGAACGCAGGCCGAGCAGGCGTGACGTACGCAGGATGTTGGTCCCGTTCCAGTTGGCGACCTCGAGCAGGACGCGCGAGGTGACATCGGAGACCTCGGAGACCTGGCCGCCCATGATCCCGGCGATGCCCGAGGGACCGCGGCTGTCGCAGACCAGCACCGTCTCGGCGTCGAAGGTCCGCTCGACGTCGTCGAGCGTCGTCATCTTCTCGCCCTCGCCGGCCGCACGGACCGTGAGCGCCCCGTCGGGAACCTTGTCCAGGTCGAAGGCATGCAGCGGCTGCGCGGTCAGCAACATCACGTAGTTGGTGATGTCGACGACGTTGTTGATCGGGCGTTGGCCGGCGGCGCTCAGCCGTGCCTGCAGCCAGGCCGGCGAGGGGCCGACCGTGACATCGGTGAAGACACGCGCAGTGAACCGCAGGCAGAGCTCGGGCACCTCGACAGTCACCGAGGCGTATTCGCCGGCCTCGCCCTCGCCGGCGGCCGGTGCGTCTTCCTCCCAGGGCTCGGCGGCAAGCGGGGCGGCGCTGATCGCGTGCACCTCGCGCGCCACCCCGTAGACGCCGAGGCAGTCGGGCCGGTTGGGCGTCACCTCGAGCTCCAGCACCGACTCGGCAACGGGCAAGACCTCGTCCAGTGGGGTTCCCGGAGCGGGCCCGTCGTCGAGCACCAGGATTCCCGCCGACTCCTCGGCGACCTCCAGCTCGGCGGCGGAGAGGATCATTCCGTGCGACTCGACCCCGCGCAGCTTCGCCTTGCCGAGCTTCGTGCCCCCGGGCATCGTCGCCCCCGGCAGCGCCACGGGCACGGTCTGACCCGCCGCCACATTGGGGGCGCCGCAGACGATCGTGCGCGGATCGCCGTCGCCGGTATCGACCGTGCAGACGCTGAGCCGGTCGGCGTCGGGGTGCTTCTCGCGCTCCAGCACCTTTCCGACCACGAAGCCGTCCGCCGCGGGCGGTCCGAGGAGACCGACCCGCTCGACCTCGGTACCGGTCATCGCCAGGCGCTCGGCGAGGGGTGCGGCATCGGTGCCGGGATCGCAGTACTCGCGCAGCCACGAGAACGGGACTCTCATAGGAATTGCTCCAGCATCCGCACGTCGTTGTCGAAGAAGCGCCGCAGATCCGGCACGCCGTGCCGCAGCATCGCGATCCGCTCGACGCCCATGCCGAAGGCAAAGCCCTGAACCCGGTCGGGGTCATAGCCGTTCTCGGCGACGAAGCCGAGCACGTTGGGGTCGACCATGCCGGCGCCGAGGATCTCGATCCAGCCCTGGCCCTTGCAGAGGTTGCAGCGCTCACCGGTGTCGAGCGTCCCGGTCCCATCGCAGCGGAAGCAGGAGACGTCGACCTCGACGCTGGGCTCCGTGAAGGGGAAGAAGTGCGGCCGCATGCGGATCTCACGCTCCTCGCCGAAGATCGCCCGCAGCAGCTCCTCCAGCGTGCCCTTCAGGTCGGCGAGCGTGATCCCCTCGCCTATCGCCAGGCCCTCGATCTGGTGGAACATCGGACTGTGAGTGGCGTCCGAGTCACGGCGGTAGACCTTGCCGGGAACGATCACGAAGATAGGCGGCGGTTGGGTCTCCATCGAGCGGATCTGCACGGGCGAGGTATGGGTGCGCAGCAGCACCTCGGGGTGGGACTGGACGTAGAAAGTGTCCTGGAGCATCCGCGCCGGGTGTCCGGGCGGGTGGTTGAGCGCGGTGAAGTTGTAGTAGTCGTGCTCGATCTCGGGCCCCTCGACCACCCGGTATCCCAGTCCGGTCATCACATCCTCGATCTGCCGCGTCGTGCGGGTGATCAGATGGAGATGGCCGGCCGGATGCACCGGGGCACCCGGTAGCGTCACGTCGACCCGATCGCTCACCAGGCGCGCGTCCATCTCGACCGCGTCGAGCTCGGCCGCACGGCTCTCGAGCAGCTCCTCAAGCGCCTTGCGGGTCCGGTTTGCGGCGGCTCCAACTGCGCCCCGTTCCTCCGCGGGCAGCTCGGCGATTCCGCGCAGGATCGTCGTCAGCTCCGCTTTGCGGCCGAGGTGGCGCACCCGCAGCTCCTCCAGCTCGGCGGTGCCGCCCGCAGCCGCGATCGTCGCCGTCGCCTCCGCCTCGATCTTCTCGATCTGCTCAAGCATCCTCGGCCACCTCCCGCATGGCGGGCGACGATAACCGCTCGCACGCAATAGCCGCCGCGGCAGCGACGTTGAGCGACTCGGCGGCACCGGGACGCAAGGGAATCGTCACCTGTAGGTCGCATTGATCCAGCACTTCGGCTGGCAGCCCCTCGCGCTCGGCACCGAGGCAGATGGTCTCGACGTCGTCCAGAGCGCTAAGCGCTCCGCCGCCATGCGCCACCAGAGCCGCCCGTGGTCGCGGCGGCGCCTCGATTCCGGCCCGCAGCAGCGACTGAGCGAAGACCGAGCCCATGCTCGCCCGCACCGCCTTCGGCCCGAAGGGATCGGCACAATCGGGACCGAGCACCACGGTGCCACCGGTAAGGGCATGCGCGGTGCGGACGATCGCGCCGACATTGCCCGGGTCGGCAATCCCGTGCAGGTAGACGCAGGGGGAGCTCGCCTCGCTCGCCCAGGCCTGGCGCCAGATGGCGATCGCCCGGGTTCCCGAGCCAAGCGCCGACACCTCGGCCAACAGCTCCGGCTCCACCTCTTCGCCACCCAGATCGCTGCCGGCGGCGCTGAGCAGGAAGCGCGGCTCGGCACCGGCTGCAAGTCCAGCCTCGACCAGGTCCTCGCCCTCGGTCGCGAACAGACCCTCGCGCTCGCGATGCTTGCGCTCGCGCAGCTTGCGGACCAGTTTCAGCTTCTCGTTTTGGGGGCTGGAAATCATCTGTGTTGGTTCGGGTCGGTCGAATCTTCTCCTGGAACGTCCCATACAAGTCTCGGACAAATAAAAAGCGGGCCGTGAAGACGGCCCGCCCGGGAAGTGGAAAGTGTGGGTTGCGGCTAGGCGGCCGCACCCTCCCGGGCTAGCTCCACAAATCGGCGGAAGGCCTCGCGGTCGGAGACCGCGATCTCGGCGAGCATCTTGCGGTTGACCTCGACGCCGGCCCCGTTGAGGCCGTGCATCAACTGCGAGTAGCTCATCCCCTCGAGCCGCGCAGCAGCGTTGATCCGCGTGATCCAGAGCCGCCGGAACTCGCGCTTGCGGTTGCGCCGGTCCCGGTATGCGTACATCCCCGAGCGCTGCACCTGCTCTTTGGCGAAACGGTAGGAGGAGTGCTTGCGGCCGAAGTAGCCCTTCGCTTCCTTGAGGACCTTGCGCCGCTTCTTGCGGGCGTGGACGGAGCGCTTGACCCGGCTCACTTGCCGCCTCCAAGCAGAGTCCGCACGCGCTTTTCGTCGGCCTTGGCAATCACGACCGGCCTCCCCATCTGCCGCTTACGCTTCGCCGACTTTTTCTCGAGGATGTGGCTCGAGTAGGCGCGCCGCCCGCGCAGCTTGCCCTTGGCGGTCTTGCGAAAGCGCTTCTTGGCGCCCGAATGGGTTTTCATCTTCGGCATCGGGACGGGTATTGAAGCAGACCGGCCCGGACAAACGCCCGAGCCGGGGGACGACGCCGGTAGGGTGCCGCCCGTGCGGATCGTCTACGTGATCGGGACCCGCCCCAACTTCGTCAAGACGGCGCCGGTAATCGCGGCGCTGCGCAAGCGCCTGCCCGAGGGTCGTCACGCGATCGTCCACACCGGTCAGCACTACGACCGGGCGATGTCGGAGGTGTTCTTCGAGGAGCTCGGCGTGCCCGCTCCGGACCACATGCTGGAAGTCGGATCGGGCAGTCACGCCCAGCAAACTGCGCGCACGATGGAGCGGCTGGAGCCGGTTCTGGAAGCGGAGCGGCCGGACCTGGTGATGGTCCCCGGCGATGTCAACTCGACCCTCGCCGCGGCGCTGACCGCGGTAAAGATGCAGATCCCCGTCGCCCACCTTGAGTCGGGTCTGCGCAGCTTCGACCGCACCATGCCCGAGGAGATCAACCGGATCGTCGCCGACGAGTTCGCCGAGTACCTCTTCCTGCACAGCGACGAGGCGATCGAGAACCTGCGAGCCGAGGGCATCGCCGAGGAGCGCATGCACTTCGTCGGCAACACGATGATCGACACCCTGGTGGCGCTCGAAGACCGCTTCCGGGCTGCCGGATCTGCGGCGAAGCTCGGTGTCAGGCCGGGTGAGTACGCGCTCGTCACCCTGCACCGACCCGCCCTGGTCGACGGCGATCTTCTTCCCGAGACGGTGCGCCGCATGGCCGAGCTCGCGCGCGAGATGCCGGTCGTCTTCCCGGTTCACCCGCGGACGCGCAAGAAGATGGAGGCGATCGAGTCCGAGCATCCCGGGCTGCTGCTCTCCGAGCCGCTCGGCTACGTCGACTTCCTCTCGCTGATCGCCGATGCCGGCGCCGTCCTCACCGACTCTGGCGGAATCCAGGAGGAGACGACCTACCTCGGCATCCCCTGCTTCACCCTGCGCGACAACACCGAGCGGCCGGTGACGATCCGCGCCGGCACCAACACCCTGCTCGGCCTCGACCCCGCGGCGATCGCCGGCATTCCCGCGGCACTGGCGGAGCGGCCGGCGCAGCGCCCCGAGCCGCCGCCGCTTTGGGATGGAAGGGCCTCAGGGCGAATCGCCGCGACGATTGCGGCCCTCTAGGGCGCGGGCGCCGCGCCCGATGCGGGGTCTGTAGGCGAAATGTGCAGGCCTCTGGCGGCGGCCGCTGATCGCGGTCGCGATCGCCGGCGCCGCGTACCACGTGCCCACCACGAAGCGGGTGATCGGGCCGACGCTGGCAGCCGCCGCCGCTCCCGCGAAGTGCAGGCCAGGGACCGATGACTCCAAGCCTCGGCCCAGGTGCGGCGCGCCGTTCACGTGCCTGACCGCGGCGAGGAGATCGGCGTCGATGAAGTCATACCCGCTCACGTCGACCCGGTAGCCGGTGCAAAGGATCAGATGATCGACCGTCAACTCTCCTCCCTCCCGAAAGCCGACCCGCAGCGCCTCACCGTCCGCCCGCACGGCGTCGATCGTGCGGCTGGCCTCGAGCGGGACATCGGTAAGGCGTTCGCGCAGCCAGTCCGCGCCGACAGGGGCCATGCAGCGCCTGTCGACCCAGGACCTGACTCCGGTTGGGAAGCTGCCGAGGGCGCCCGGGGTCGCGGCGAGCCAGCCGGTCACCCTGCCGCCGACATCGGTCGGCGGCAGCACCATTCGCCTCAGGGCCGGGCCAAAACCACTGCGATTGTGCGGCGGCAGCCAGCCAAAACCCGCCGCCCTGGCCACAACCTGGGGCGATGCACCGGCCTCCTGAAGCAGGGCGGCGGTCTCGAGGGCGCTTTGGCCCGCCCCCAGGACAAGCACCCTGCGACCGCTGAAGACCCCCAAGTGCGAGTGCGCGGACGAATGGGAGACGAGGTCCTCGGGAAGTCCTCGAAAAGGCTCCGGCCAATTCGCGAAAGGGACGATGCCGGCTCCGACGACGACTCGCTGCGCGAGCAGCTCCTCTCCGTCCTCGAGCTCCAGCAAGAATCCACGCGGGGCGAGGGAAAGCCTGCTGACTCGGCGCCTATCGACATCGGGGACCGCCCGCTGCTGATACCAGAGCCCGTAGGCGACGAAGTCCTCGACGCGCATCGGCTCCGAGAGGGGCACGCCCATCTCGCTTGCCCAGGCCTCGATGCCCAGCTTGAGCCCGGGAGCGGCGATGTGCGAGGCCCGACGACGGGACCGCAGCAGCATCCCGGCGGGCATGTAACGGCGCCAGGACTCCATCGGCTCGCCCAGCACATGGGCGTCGACGCCCGCATGGCGCAGGTACGCAGCCACCGCCAGGCCGTAAGGGCCGGCGCCGATGATCGCAACCGGCATCACGAGCCCACCAGCCGATCCCGCCGCATGCCGGCGCCATCGGAACCCTTCCTGATCGCGCTGTAGCGCATTCGCAGTTCGAGGGCCCTGGCCAGCAGCGGACCGGGGTCGTTCCAGGCGAAGAACGCATGTGCGCAGCGCCTGCGCGGACGGATCACCGACGTGGCCGCCAGCAGGTGGTGCCCCCGCAGATGGGCGATCATGTTTCTCAGCTCGGCGTCCTCCCACCTGTAGTGAAATCCCGCGCGGGCAGTGCGCACCTCCCCCTGATGGCCCGAGAGCCAGTCGCACCAGATCGCCGGCAGTGGCACACCTGCTCGTGCGGCGAGCGCGAGCGACCCGTAGAGCCGCGGGTTGAAATCAATCGCCCCGTAGCTTTCCGGGCTGCGCTCGATCAGCTCGAGCTCGAAGATGCCCTGCCAGCGCATCGCGGTGAGGAAGCCTTCGACCCGCTCGGCCAGCGGGCGCGGGACATCGACCGATTCCGAGAAGGAGACCGACCCCGCGCTCTGCGGCCAGACCCGTCGATAGCGGCTCCAGACGGCGCCGAGCAGGCGGCCTTCGGCGAAGACCCCCGCGAACGACATCGCGCATCCGGCCTCGCGTCGCTGTAGCAGGCAGGGAAGGCCGAACTCCGGCAGCCGGCTCTCCAGCGCGTCCGCGTCGGGGGCCAGGAAGCTGGCCCGCTCGCGGATGGCGCCGCCGTGCTCGAAGACCGAGGAGCGGGGCTTGAGGAGCAACGGGAAACCGAGCTCACCCCCGGCGGCGCGAGCATCGGCGACGGTCTCGCAGACGACCGTCTCCGGCACGTCGAGACCTACGCCAGCGGCGGCCTCGATCAGGTCCACCTTGTTCACGCAGGTCTCGACAACCTCCACGGGTGGAAGGCTGAGGTCGACGCCTTCGCCGAAGACGTCTCGATTCCGGGAGACTGCAAGCAGGGAGGCGTCTGCCCCCGGCATGACCGTGAAATAGCCGTCCGAAGCGGCGATCGCCGCCGCTTCCTCGGCGTAGCGTCGACCCCCCAGGCGGGGGTTCGACAACGTGTAGCGCTTAGAGCAGGCCAGCGACCACTGCCCGGGCGCCGGGCGGGAGCTGCAAGCCGCCCCGACCCTGTACCCGGCGGCGCGCAGGGTTCGGCACGCCGCCGCCGCCGAGCGCTCCTGCGCATCGATGATCAGGACGCCAGGCGTCGCCACCACTTACCCTGCCTGGTCTATCTGGTTCGTCGTGTCGCGGCTGGGCGCCAGCATCATGCTCATGTTTCGCCCTTCCTGCAGCGGCGCGGACTCGATCACCGCAAGCCCGTCGAGGTCCTCGAAGAGACGCTGCAGCAGATTCCTGCCCCGCTCTGGGTGCGCCTGCTCCCGGCCGCGGAACATGATCGTGATCTTGACTTTGTTGCGCTGACGCAGGAAGCGCTCGACGTGACCCTTCTTGGTTTTGTAGTCGTGGTCGGCGATCTTCGGCCGCAGCTTGATCTCGCGCACGTTGACCTGGGTCTGGTGCTTGCGGGCGGCCTTCTGCTTCTGCTCTTGCTCGTATTTGTACTTCGAGTAGTCGAGCAGGCGAGTGACCGGGGGCTTTGAGCCCGGCGCCACCTCGACCAGGTCGAGGTCGGCGTCCTGCGCCCGTTTCATCGCCTCGGCGATCTCGACGATTCCCAACTGCTCCCCGTCGGCCCCGATCAGGCGCACTTTGGGCACGCGGATCCGCTCGTTGATGCGCGTCGTGTCGCGCTCGGGCGGCCGGCGATCGAACCTGCGCGGGACAGGCACTAGTAAGAGGTGAGGTGGGGCTTCAAGAGGACGAGGGGTGCGAAGGCTGCCACGGGACGCTCAGCGGCGCGGTGTGTTTGGCATGCCTGCGAACAAGTGCCCGCAGTATAGAGACAGAGCCGAAACACGGTCGGCGGCAGCTCAGGCGGCCTGCTCGGCGCGGTGGACGATCGCGGCAAAATCGGCGAGCGTCATCGCTCCCAGCTCACCCTCGGCATGGGAGCGCACCGCCACCTCGCCGGTCTCCTCCTCGCGATCGCCGACGACCAGCATGTATGGGTTGCGGGCGATTTCGGCGTCGCGGACCTTCTTGCCGATCGACTCGGAGCGGCGGTCGACCTCGACCCTGACCCCAAGCTCACGCAGCTGCGTGGCGATCTTGTCGCCGAACTCGACGTGGCGGTCGGAGATCGGCAGTACTGTCGCCTGCACCGGCGCCAGCCAGACCGGGAAGCGCCCGCCGTAGTGCTCGATCAGGATCCCGGCGAAGCGCTCCATCGAGCCGAGCAGGGCGCGGTGGATCATCACCGGTCGCCGCGGGTCGTCGTCCTGGTCGGTGTAGTAAAGGTCGAAGCGCTCCGGCATGAAGAAGTCGACCTGGCAGGTGCCGCACTGCCATGAGCGGCCCAGGGCGTCGGTGATGTTGAAATCGATCTTGGGTCCGTAGAAGGCACCGTCACCCCGGTTCAGGGTGTACTCGCGCCCCTGACCGTCCAGGGCGGCGCGCAGCGCCTCTTCCGCCTGCCCCCACTGCTCTTCGGTCCCGATCGACTTCTCCGGGCGGGTCGAGAGCTCGATGTGCACGTCCTCGAAACCGAAGCGCGCATACAGCTCGTCGATTGCCTCGCAGATGCCGGTCACCTCATCGACGATCTGCTCCGGCGTGCAGTAGATGTGGGCGTCGTCCTGGGTGAAGGAACGGACCCGCAGCAGCCCGTGCAGCACGCCCTCGCGCTCAGCGCGGGAGACCTGGCCGAACTCGGCGATCCGCAACGGCAGCTCGCGATAGGAATGGCGCTCGGAGTCGAAGACGAGGCAGGCACCGGGGCAGTTCATCGGCCGGATCGCATACTGGCGCTCCTTGGACTCGGTGAAGTACATGTTCTCCTGGTAGTTGTCCCAGTGGCCGGAACGGTGCCAGAGCTCGACGTCCATCAGGTGCGGCGTCTTGATCTCGGTGTACTCGCGCTTGCGCAGCTGTTTTTGCACCTCGGCCTCGATCAGGCGCAGCAGGACCGTGCCGTGGGCGAGCCAGAAAGGCATGCCGGGTGCCTCCTTGCGCAGCATGAAGAGGCCGAGCTGAGGACCGAGGCGGCGGTGGTCGCGGGCTTTCGCCTCCTCGATCCGCTCCAGGTGGAGATCGAGATCCTTCTTCGAGAGGAAGGCGGTGCCGTAGATCCGGGTAAGCATGGCGCGGCTCTCGTCGCCGCGCCAGTAGGCACCGGCGAGGGAGCTCAACTTGATCGCCTTGATCCGGCCGGTACCGGGACCGTGGGGCCCGCGGCAGAGGTCCTCGAAGGGGCCATTGCGATAGAGCGAGACGGTCTCGACTCCTTCGTCGCGGACCAGGTCTTCGATCAGCTCGACCTTGTAGTCCTGATCCTGGGCGCGGAAGATCTCGACCGCCTCGGCCGGCGGGACGTCGCGGCGCTCGAACTGCTCGTCGGCGTCGATGTGCGCCTGCATCGCCTTCTCGATCTGCTCCAGGTCGTCCTCGTTGACCTTGACGTCCGGTGGGAACTCGAAGTCGTAGTAGAAGCCCTGCTCGATCGGCGGTCCGATCGTCGCCTTCGTCCCCGGGTAGAGCTCCATCACCGCCTCGGCCATGACGTGGGCGGCATCGTGGCGGATCAGCTCCAGCGCCTCGCGATCGCGATCGGTGAGGATCGCGATCCCGACCCCGTCGGGAAGCGGTGCGCCGAGGTCGCGCAGCTCGCCTTCGACCTTGATCGCAAGTGCCGCCTTGGCCAGACCGCGCCCGATCGCCGCCGCGGCATCGGCGCCGGTGGCGCCGTCGGGCAGCTCCAGTGGCGTGCCGTCGGGCAGCTTCACGGTGATTTTCGTCGTCGCCTCGATGGGTCCCATGCTAAGGCCCCTGGCGTGCCTGACGAACCGCGATCAACGGACAGGGACTGGGACCGCCGATCACACCGCGGCGCTCCCAGACCGTGTAGGGGCCGGCCTGACGACGGAAGGTCAGCTGACTGAACGGCGCACGGGTCGACGGACCAGTGGTGACGAAGAAGCGGACGCCGGTCGGCGGACGCCCCCCCGCGGCACTTGCCGGTTCGATGCAGACGCGACCGCCGCGCAGCTCCCAGGCGATGTAACGATCGCCCTGTTCGTCGGCAAGCAGGGAATCGCGGGCGAGCACCAGAGTCGACCCGTCGGCGAGCAACGGGCGCAGGCCGGTGAGGGCAGGCGAGTAGGAGGTCGGCCCGACCGGCGCGTTGGCGAAGGCGAGCAGCGAGCAGATGCCGGCCGCCGCCAGGTACAACACGGCAACGGGTCGGCGCGACAACGGCAGCAGGATGGTCAGGGTCGCCAGCGGTGCCGCCAGCTCGAGTGCCTTGGCGGACGTATACGGAGTGCCCCCCACGCGCGCCGTCAGATAGAGCAGCGCGACCGCAGCGAGCCCGGCGAGAACCGTCATCTCGCGCCGGCGCCAGCAGAGGATCAGTCCGTATGCGAGCAGCAGCGTGGCGAAGGCTGCGCCGGCGAAGTACGCAAACGCCGGCACGGCTCCGTTGCCGGGCGCGAGTCGGAAGTCTCCCGAGGGCCATATCCCCAGCGCGGTGAAGGGTGAGATCTGGCCGAAGAGGTTGCCGAGGCCGGGGCCGTTGGGGTCGAAGGTCTCGAAGCTGTGGAAGTCGATCATCCGGCCCAGCTCGGGGAGGGTGCCGATCTGCAGCACAAGGACGGCCAGAGACAAAGCTCGCAGGCCCGCGGGTCCTGTCGCGGGGGTAGGGGGGGCACTGCGGGCGGGCCACGGTCCGTCCTCGACCCCCCCTACCCCCGCGCCACCCGCGGGAGATGCGCGCGTGGCCGAGACGTATTCGGCGATTGCCCAGATCACGGCTATTGCCCCGAGCCAGATGAGGCCCGGGAAGCTGTAGGTGTAGACGGAGCCGATGGCGATGATTGCTGCCGGGACGAAGCGCAGCGGGAGGTTGCGCCAGGTTCGGGTGCTCTCGCGTAGAGCTAGGACGAAAGCCAGGACGAAGAGGGCTTGGATTACCTCCTTGAAGGCGCCTTGGGCGAAGTAGGAGGCGACCAGATATGGAAGGCCTACTAGGAGAGCGGCGGCGGTACGGCGCCACCACGGTTGATCGGAGAAAGCGGCGAGGGTCGTCAGGGGGGCGAGGATCGCTGCGGCGATCGTCAGGCCGCCGAAACCCTGGACTATGGCTATGCGCAGGCCCTCGTTCAAAGCTACGACTACCGAGTGCGGGCCCAATGGATAACCCTGATGCAGCAGCGGCGAACTAACTCCGTGGGCAAGCCGGTCGGTCGCCAGCAGGTGCTGGGACATGTCGGGGTTGAAACCCGTGCCGAGGATGCCGAAGTGGCCTTCTACCGCGAAGGGCAGAGATGCGGCGAGCAGCGCCCCGAGCGCGACCGGTAGCCCGGTTCGCAGCGCCTCTCCCCCGGCCTCGATCCTGCCGCGCAGATACCCCACTGCGACAAGCGTCAACACCAAGATGAGCACGGCAGATATGACCCCGTGTCCCGGCATCCGCACGGTCGCCCAGCAGAACCCGCAGAGCAGTGCCAGTCCGACGGCAGGGGCCAGCCAAGACCATTGCCGGACCCCGCATAGCGCCAGCGCAGCCTGCCCGATCGCCAACGAGGCGCCGCATACCGCCAAAACCGCCGCATAGGTCGCGATCACAGGGCCGCGAGCCTAGACTGCCTGGATGGCACATGTCCCGCCAGCTCGGCATCTCCTGCGCGCCAGGGACCTGGCCGACGCCCGCTACTACGAACCGCTGGGCGTCGACGATCTGGCCGCCGCCGCCGGTCTCTCTCGCGCTCATTTCAGCCGCGAGTTCCGCCGCGCCTTCGGCGAGTCGCCGCACGCCTACCTGTTGACGCGCCGCCTCGAGCGCGCCGCCGCCCTTCTGCGCACCACCGACAACTCGGTGGCCGAGATCTGCCTGGCGGTCGGCCTGCAGGGCATCGGCTCTTTCACGACCAGCTTCGGCCGCAGCTTCGGACAGTCGCCCACTGCCTACCGCGCTTCCTTTCCTCCCGCGTCCGCCTACGTCCGCGTCCCGGGCTGCGTCGTGCGCGCCTACGGCCGGCCTCAAAACCGCACGTTTCGAGAAGACAGCGGCAAAGCGCCCGCCTAGCATCGGCGACGACCTGTTCCGTCGAGCAAGGAGAAACCGATGATCAAGATCGCAAACGCGCAGCTATGGGTCCACGACCAGGACGAGGCACTTGCCTTCTACACCGAGAAGGTCGGCATGGAGGTGCGAGCCGACGTGACCATGCCCGAGATGGGCGACTTCCGCTGGCTCACCATCGGTCCGCCCGGGCAGGAGGACGTCTCGATCACGCTGATGGCGATCCCCGGTCCGCCGGTGATGGACGACGAGTCCGCCGAGCAGCTCAGGACTGTGATGGCCAAGGGCTTCGCCGGCACCGTCTTCCTCACCACCGAGGACTGCCAGGCCTCATACGAGGAGCTCAAGGGGCGCGGCGTCGAGTTCACCGAGACGCCCGAAGAGCGTCCCTACGGGATCGACTCGGGCTTCCGCGACCCCTCGGGCAACAGCATCCGTCTCACCCAGGTTCAGATGCCGGCGGCGGTCTGAACTCACCGCCGCCGAGCTCCGGCGGCAGGGCGCGTGGCCCTTCGGGATAGAGCGAGCGCAGCGTCTCCTCGCTCATCTCGAGGGTGTTCGCGCCCTCCGGCGGCGCGCCGAACACCAGCCACAAAGCGTCGCTCTCGGTGTCGTTGAAGACCTGGCGCGTCGACTCGGGCTCGACCAGGAGCGAATCCAACGGGCCGAGCTCGAGCGCCTTCTCGTCGACGCGGATCCGCCCCCTCCCCTCCAGCACCACGTACAGCTCCTCCGTAGCGAAGTGCCGGTGCAAGGTCGAGGCCTGTCCCGGACGAAGGCGCCAAAAGCGCGCGCCGAGGCTGTCGGCCGCGAGCTGTTTACCGAGATCCGTGTTTAGCACCCGCATCTGGTTCGACTCGCGCCAGAAGGCATCTCCGGCGCGCTGCAGTCGATAAGCCATCTGTCGCTCCTTCGGGAGGATGACGAAGTGGGCGCTACTGGGCTCGAACCAGTGACCTCCAGCTTGTCGAGCTGGCGCTCTCCCAACTGAGCTAAGCGCCCCAGGGGAATCCTGAATCTAGCAGCGCGCAGACTGGAGCCGCCGCCACTCAAGTCCCTTGCTGCAACGGCCGATGCAAGGGGTGCAACTTTTCCCCGAACGGCGTGTTTCTCTATTACAGGCCGCCAGCAGGGGGCGGCAAGCTTCAAAGCTCAAGGACCGACGAGCCAGCGACTTAGAACTCTCTGGTGGTACGTCCTTCGGAAACAAAGGGCCCCAATTGGGGCCCTTTTCCGTTGGGGCGGGAATCAGTTGACGTGGTCGGCGGGCAGGTGCCAGCGGCGAGGAGCGATTAGATCGTCCATTGCCTCAGGCCCCCAGCTCCCGGGCTCGTAGCCCAGCACCCCCGGAGGTTCCTCGAGCAGGGGCTCGGATACTTCCCAGAGCCGCTCGATCCCGTCAGACGTCGTGAAGAGCATGCGGTCGTCGAGCATCACGTCGTGGATCAGGCGCTCGTAGGCGTCGAGAGCGTGCTCGGTGCCGCCAAAGGTGTCCGCGTAGTTGAAGCGCATGTGGGCCTCGCCGAGATGCAGCGTCGGTCCCGGCACCTTGGCGAGGAACGATGCCGAGATGCTGCCCGGATCGCCCAGCTCGAAGGTCAGGTGGTCGTGGCCGAAGGCCTCGGCGACCTGCTCGCAGTCGAGCGGGAACATCCGCCGCGGGGGCTGCTTGAAGGCAACGGTCAGCAGGTGACGGTTCTCGGCCATGCGCTTGCCGGAGCGCAGGTAGAAGGGGACTCCGTCCCAGCGCCAGTTGTCGACGAAGGCCCGCAGGGCGACGAAGGTCTCGGTGTCGGAGTTCTCCGCTACCCCCTCCTCCTCGCGGTACCCCGAGTACTGACCGCGGACTACGCCCCGGGGGTCCAGGGGTGACATCGAGTCGAAGACCTTCTCCCGCTCGGTCGTCAACGCCTTTGCCGCCATCGACGTCGGCGGCTCCATCGCGACAAAACTGAGCACCTGAAACAGGTGCGTCACGATCATGTCGCGGAACGCCCCCGTTTCCTCATAGAAGCTCGCCCGCATCCCGATCGAGAGCGTCTCGGGAACGTCGATCTGCACATGGTCGATGTGGTTGCGGTTCCAGACCGGCTCGAACATCCCGTTGGCGAAGCGCAGCGCCAGCGGGTTCTGCACGGACTCCCGTCCGATGTAGTGGTCGATACGGAAGATCTCCTCCTCCTTGAAGACCGAGAGAAGGCAGGAGTTGAGCTCCCGGGCGGAAGCGAGGCCAAGTCCAAAAGGCTTCTCGGTGATCACGTGGGCCCGGTCGCCTAGCCCGAGCTCCCCCAGCGCGCGAACAGTCGGGCCGGCCGCCTGAGGCGGTAGGGACAAGTAGTGCAGAACGCGGGTGTCCGCGCCGAGCTCCTCCCGCGCCTCTTCGACCGCGGCACCTAGGGGGTCGAGTCCATCGCCGATGGAGACGAATCTGAGGCTCTCGGCGAACCGGTCCCAGGCCTCGCGCGCCGGCGGGCGGCGACCAGAGTCCTCCACGGCCTCGCGGGCCATTTCCCGAAACTCCTCCTCGCCGACCTCTCCCCTGGCGGTACCGACGATGCGAAAGCTCCGCGGCATCAGTCCCACCTGGGCGAGGTGGAACATCCCGGGCAGTAGTTTGCGCTTTGCGAGATCGCCGGTCGCCCCGAAGAGCACGATCACGTGATCGTCTGGCACCCGCTCATTGGCACTGGCGGCAACAGGCTCGGTGACGGTAACAGCGCTCACGTGATCAGCCTGACAGGTACCCAGATCCCGCTGCGCTCAACCGACGACAAGCCACGGGAAATCAGAGGCGCCTACCGGAATCGAACCGGTGTAAACGGCTTTGCAGGCCGCTGCGTAGCCACTCCGCCAAGGCGCCGGGGCTGGCTCATAGAGCCAAATTCAGGCGGTTTTCCTCGATTTCCTGAATTGCTTTTTTGGCAGCCACTGCCAATACTCGTGTCGATAGTCGGCAGAATGGCCCAGGCGAGGCTCCGCTTGAACTTCTCAAGATAGACGGCCTTGAGATTCGGGGAGCGCTTGATCGGCTCTGCATCCCGGTTTTGCGGTGAAGCGCACGTCATCCTGCGAGTCGGATTCGCCAATACCGAGGCCGCCTGCTTCAGCACGCAAACATCTGCGCACTTGGCCGTCATCGCCGCCTTTTCGAGCTGCTCCATCGGCTTTGCATAGCGGTTAGGCAGTCAGGAGCGGGGCTGCATTTCCGTGATCGAGGCGGCTGACACCAGCACGAACACGCCATTGAGAGTAGGCATGGGTTCGTAGTCTGCATCTCACGAATGCCCCTGAGAAACGTCTCGTAACCCGGTCGCGGGTTCGCGAATCCCGCCCCCGCTATACCAAAGTCCCGCGACCATCTCGGTGGTTCATCGGTTCGTGGAGGTGCGGGAGCTTCCATGAGGTCGTAGGAGCAACAGGACTCGAACCCGCGGCTTCTCCGGCGTGACGGTGACCAACCTCCGGTATGCCACGCTGGGGTGAGTCCGTTGAACGGCTGAGGTCGTGCCCACGTTGCGCGAGAAACCTGAGGCATACCCGGAACGACAGGCTTGGCGAGAGCCGTCAGCCGCACCTGACTCCCGGGCCGAACCCCGGGTTACACCTCCGAGCCGGGTCTCGACCAGATCGACGAAGGCTTGCATCGCTCGAAAGTCGAAGGGCTCATGTGGTTACCCGCACATTCCTAAACCCCGCGCGCGCCGGCAGACTGCGCCGGTCAACGCGCCCCGCGAGTTCTTCGGAGCGGGGAGCCCAGAGGTTGCCGTGAAGCCGCATGCCCAGGTGAGGGATGGGGGTGGGATCCCAACCGACTCGTTCGTGCACCACCCTGTGGTCTACCAGCCACACGATGCGGTCGTGCCCCCACTCAATCGCGTAGTGATGGAAGTCTGCCGTAGCGTCGAAGCCGAGAGCGACGCGCCAAGGTGAGCCGCGGTAGCCGTACCCGAGCGCTGCGCCCTCGTCCCCCGGGTTAAAGTAGACGTTGGCCAGCATCTGATCTGGCTCGGTTCCTGCGAACTCAATGTCGATCTCCTGCCGAGGTGCACCGCGGTGAAGGAAGAATCCAGTGACAAGTCCGGACCCTCGAGCGGCCCGAATCTCGGCTTCAAAGCGCCCGTATGTGAAGGTTCTCGCCGACGTGAAGGCGCCTGACCGATAAGGCCGCGATCCGGTCTGAGCTGCGTCGATAATCAACTCCGCCCCCTGATCGCTGTACCGAATGTGCTCCCGATCGAACGATGCCAAGTTGCCGGGAAAGGTCTCGACGAGACTGGGCAGGGACTCCGTCGCGGTTGTCATGGGCGATTCGATGATCGGTCGCCCGATCTTCCGCGGTCGACGACTCAGATTTTCTGCTGGGCGCCAGCCGCACGTTGGCGGCAGGACCCACGGAGACTCGTCCATCGGGCTGGAGTTCCGGCGTGCTCGGACAGCGGATTTCTCACGCGGTATGTGTCGAGCGCTGCGAAAGACACCGAGTGCACGCGGCGAACCCGCTGGGAAGGCATCCGCGGGCGGGACGACACCTAGGACTCCGCAGAGCAGATCCCACGACCATTCATCGCCTGGAGCAAGGACGGCCGAGCGTCGCGACGAGAGCCGTTCGGGCGCCAGGCCGACGGGGATTCGCGAGCCGCCTTCTAGAAGTATCACCGGATCCTCGCGTGCGGCTGCCGCTATCGCGGAGGGAACCAGCGGCGGATCAACCAGGGCATCGAAGGACGCTAGCTCTCGTTGCAGCGTCCGCTTGTCCATCGGTTCCTCATCGCCATCGAACGCGCGTACGCGCAGACCGAGCATCGATAGTGCCTTCGCGAGGCCGTCGCGCTCCGCGCTCGCCGTCCATGCGAGCACCGGACCGGCCCTGGACAGATCAGGGGGCGCCGCAGCCTGCTCCGAATCGACGATTCCGGCACGGGCCAAGAAGGGCAAGACAGAATAGGAGTTATCCGACCCGCCGTCATGCCTCTGTGCGATTGCAGGCGACGTGAGAGCGAGAGCCCCAAGGTCGGAGAATCGGTAGTTGATCCATAGGTCAACCGGCCCGATAACTGGCATCGCGCGGAGAAGGGTCTCGGCCCCTTGACGTGAAAGGACATATCCCGAGAGGAACAAGAGCCCCCGCGCCGGCCGAAAGAGGAGATCGCAAACCTCTTCCCGGACCGCCATTCCGCCAGCATCAGAGTACGAGAGGTACAACAGCTTCGGGCCACCGACGGCTGAACATCGATCGAGTGCCACCTTCCAAGCGCGATCAATGACCGCAGCAGCGCCGGGAGTAAACCAAACGTCATCCTCAAGCACGAGGACGTAGTCGTCGACCCCAGACGCGATCGTCTTCCAGGCTTCAACATGTGAGCGCGCGACAGCAAGCTCCTGTCGCGTCATCCGCACCGGCTCGTCCTCCGCGAAACATTCAGCCAACCGCCTATCAGGTCGAACGTACAGCTGATCGGCGATTCGATACATCGCGTCGACATCGGCCGTCGCCGCAACGGCTCGACCATCGCGAGCGTCGATCGCAACGAGCCGTCTCGTCAACGAAGTGAGCGGCAAGCCCTCCGCCGTTTTGAAGCGACGAAGCTCTCTGGACACCCGCCGCCACCGTTCGGGTTGCCTGTCGAGATTCACGACCAGAATCGCGCCGATCTGTCCGGCGCCGCCCCCAAACGCGTGAACCCGCCCACCGGGGACATACGCCACAAGGGACCGCCACGCCCGGAACGAAACGGTCCGCAGCGGACCTGCCACACCTCTGAGGTTCATGAGTCCGCGGCCTCCGAGTCAGCGACGATCCATGATGCGCCAGTTACGGTCGTCGCTTCGATACTCCAACTCCCAACACGGCTCCGCGGTCGTCTCCCAGTTGAGGAGAAGTTCGTAGTCGAGGATCCGGGACTCGCGCGCGTGTGCCGCCAGGGCAGCACTGAGGTTGCCAGGCCCCGTCGTCGACTGGATCTCCGGTTCCAGCTTGCTCCCAAGCAAACGGTCGGTCGCGCGCGAGAGCGCTCGCCGCACCACAGGATGGCCGGGCGGGGCAGCAATGGGGTTGTTATTGACATAGAAGATGCGGCGGCTGGTCGACAAGTCGGGTCGTCGGATCTCCGACGCCGGGACCATGCCCTGCGCGACCAGGTCATAACAGAGCGGCTGAACCTTCAGGCTTCCATCCCGAAAGACGTCTCGCCAGCCAGTCCCGACCAGCACGTCATCAGCGTCGACGTACAGACCCCCGTCTGCGAGCACAAAGCAGAGCCGGAGATAATCGCTCCGCATCGCCGGATGCCGACAACGGGCGAACGCGGCGATCTCCCGGAGTCCGTAACGCTCTGCGATGTACTCGGCCGCCGAGGCGTCGTCGAGCATTCGGAACGAAAGCCCTTGATCGCGCAACTCCTCCCAGCTGTCCAAGCATCTACGAACGTCGGATGGCACGTCGTCTGGGTCATGCCAGAACCGCACTAGTGTTCTGGGAATCGCTTCGTCGCCGGCTGGGCGTTGGGCGTTCGGCACGACCCCCGTATCGCACCCCAACTGCCGCAGGGTCAACTGTCGAATGAACTCCGATCGCCGACGCTCGTCCTCCTCGAAGCCAGGCGGATAGTCATCCATCGGCTAGCACCCCTGGCTCAAGGGAGGCCCTAGTAATCTTCCACGCGGCAATTAAAAGCCCGCGGTGTCATTGCCTCGAATCCCTCTGATAGCCCTGATACAGCGCGGAGCTTCGGAGGAGATATGCACGCCCTTCCACAACGAACCCGTCCAGACCGTGCTCGACGGCGTACGCGTCGAGGTCGGTGAGATTGTTGATGAAACCCTTCCCGCTAAAATTGAGAGACGTGTTGCAAAGGACGCCGTAGCCCGTGAGCGCTTTAAACGCAACGAGCAACTCGTAGAGGCGGGCGTTGCTATTACGACTGACAGTCTGTAGCCGGGCAGTGCCGTTTACGTGCGTGACTGCGGCGAGCGCGTCGGTGCTTGCTCGGTGCGTGTAGAGCATGTACGGGCTCTGATGGTCGCAGTCGAACCACTGCTCCGCATCAGCCTCGAGACAGACCGGTGCAATAGGCCGGAACTGCTCGCGCTGCTTGATCTCGTTAAGCCGTTCCCTCATCCTTTCGTCGAACGGCGCAGCGATGATCGACCTATTTCCAAGAGCGCGGGGTCCGATCTCGTAGCGACCGTTGACCCAGCCGAGAACGAGGCCCTCTCTCAGCATTTCCGCCACGCCTTCGCAGCTAGCGTCCCACACGTCGTAGCGATCAATGGCCACGGGCGAATCGGTCTGGAACGGCAGCCCGCTATACACGTCCCACTCGACCTTAGCCTCGCCAGTGAAGTGGAACTGGGCATCGATCGCCGTCCCGATTGCTGAACCAGAATCGTTAGCCACGGGTGGCACGAAAACGTCGGGAAAGAAGCCAGTCTCTCGCCACTTCGTGTTCCAATCGCAGTTGAGACCGCAGCCACCGGCGATCACCAACGGCAGGCCTTTACGCAGGTTGGCCGCAGCGTAGCTACGGAAGGCGTCAAAGATTCGATCGCTGAAGATTCCAGCGAAGTTGCGGAACTCGACATCATCGGTTCCGACGTTGTAGTAACTAGATGACCGGAGTTTGTCGTAGAGGTCCATTCGAACGTGTTCCGAGGACAAGAGGAACCTCATGAGGCGCTCCTCTTCCGCCGTAGGTGTCGACCTTCGCGAGAACGACGCCAAGGCCATTAGCTTCCCAGCGTCGGACCACCGAGAAAATGGAGTCTCCTTTGGGAACGTCGGATCCGCTAGACCGTAGATAGACATATACCGGTTCCCCGGCTCATGCATCACGTCACCAATCAACGTGATCCCTACATCAGGATCGATCTCGTAGAAGGCCCCGATAGCACCCTCCCACACCAATGCATAGCACGGGGATCCCTGTGGAAACGGAGACAGCCCGAACGCGCAGAGCAGATGCGATCGCTCGTGCGATGAAGAAAAGTACGGGATCGACTTCCCGAACAGCCGACCACGGTCGACGACAGTGTCTTCGGGAGCGATTCCGCGGTACTCAGCGTGGAATGGCGTCCCGGTCGGTCGAGCTTCACGAGGCCACCATCCGCCAGTGCAAATGGCGTCCGGCAGATCGTCCAGCCGGCCAAAAGCATCGAGCAGGTCTCGGGTGGTGATCGGCGTGTAGCGCCAGTTCGAGTTCTTCTCGGACTCGACTGACGACACGAGGAAACCGTCGCGTAGGTGGGCTACTGCGCCGTCGTGCCCTGGATTGTACGACAGAATGTCCACTACGCTTCGTCCTGCTCGATCAGTGTTCGCAAAGATCGTAATTCCGTCCGCCACCTGAATGTTCGTGTCGGGTCCGCACCCGGTCGGACTGCCCATTTCCTACACTCAACTCAGAGCAGGCGTCTGTCAGCTCCATTCGGGCAACATACCCGGCACGACCGTCGACTTTGGCGGAGACAGCCGACAGGCGTGAACCTCCGTCATCTGCTGTCGGGTCCGCTAGGCGTTCGCCGCTTCCAGCTCCGGCGCCCGTTCGACTCACAAATTCGACCGGCGTTTCGACGGGCGCTGGAGAAACGCCTCGACGCTGTCGGCCGATCAGGTTGTAGCCGGCGAGAGCGATGGGAGCGGTCAGCTTGGCCTGACATTCACCGCTTGTTTTAAGCCACCCGTCGAAAGTCCAGGAATCGCTTGATCCAGTCGGTGCGCGGATCGGAAACCAACTCCTTACTGATCCATCGCGCGAAGTCTCCGGTCGCGACCTTGGCGTCATAGGCTTCTCCGGCGGTTGCCTTTTCGCCTTCGTGGACGATCCGATTTCGCACTTTGTAGCACTCTCCATACCAGCGGCCCGGGGGTGTCTCTTCATCGCTGAGGTCAACCGTTCCGACGAGGAATTTCGGGAGCAGGTCGGTCAGCTGATTCCTAAACGGCGCATTCAGAATTCCCTCCAGTTTGGCTGGGTCGCGCTCCAAGCAGATCCATAGAACCCTGAAGAGAGTGTTCACGAGTACCTCCGTAGCGGTGCAGGCCGCGATCACTGATTGGTCGTGTCGGCCCGATCCGAGATGATGCTCTGCCGCCTGGTAGAGCTCGACAAATTGGAAGAACGGCGCCTGGCCACGACGAGCTTGATGGACCGCCTCGATCGCGTAGGTGATTTCCTCGGCGGTCCGTTGCTCGGGGAGATCGTCTCGGATCGTCGCGTGTACGTCCAGCGTCCCGCTCGGACCGGTCCAACCTGCAGGCGTCGGGAGGATCGTCAGTTTCCAGGGCACGTCTCGAGGAAGGTCGATCCGCGAGAGCGCAGAGGTGTGCCACTCGTCCCTCATCCCGGCGAGGATGACCAGGTACTGGTTCAGGAACGACAACGCCTCATCGAGCCGTCGAGACAGCCATTCGATGACGGCGTGTTTGAAACGCGCCTCATCGCTCTCACCTAATCCCAACGGGGTCTGCTCGGCCGATTCATAGGTCGTGATCTCGATTACGCTCCGCAGTTCGTCCTTTCCCTTGGAGGTAACGCCGGGCGAGCGCTCAGGTCGTTCAACCCGGTCCCAGCTGGGAAAGGCCTGTTCGGCAGCGTGTAGGGGAACCCATCCATCGATCCGGGTCTGCTTTATATGGACCCTGAGCCGGGGCTTCAGATCGTCCTCTGGAACCGCCCTGTCGAAGCCCGCCATATGACCGATCGCGTGCGGATTCCAGCCAGCCCAACCGCCACCGCGATCACTGACGAGGAAGACCAGATTGTCGATGCGGAGACAGTGCGGCAGTTCAAGTAGAAAGGTCAGAGCCGCGATGGGCTCTGCTTCAGGACCAGGATCGATCCATTCGGGATCAACCGGAGGTGGGTTTAGTTCTTCGATGGCGGAAGAAGGATCGGGAGCAGGTGGAACCAACCGAGATCGTGCCGACCAGGCCAGATGCGAGCTGGATCGGCTTCGACCGCGCATCCCGTCGATGCGGGGGTCAAGGACCGACTCCCGCATCGCCGTCCGCGGGCAGGAGCCGGAAGGGGCGGTCGGCCGAGCCGCGGAGGGTGCGGAAATGACGCTCGTCGAGGGTGAGCAGGTCGAGCACCTCGTAACGCCGCGAGAGGACGACGATCGAGGCGTCGGCGAGACCAACCTCGAGGTCGGCGTAAGTCTCGATCACCTCCTCGGCGATGGCGACGTCGGCGGCCTCGAACGGCTCGAGGCGGTAGGCGCCGCGGCCAACCTCGGCGAGGAGCGCGAGCTCGGCCTGCAGTCCGGCCCTGGTCGCAAGGAGATAGTCGAGCTCTGCGAGGACGAACGGAGAGAGGAGCAGCGGTTCCGTCGTCTCCCGCAGGACGGCGGCCGCCCGACGATGGTCTCGCTGGCTCGAATCGATCGCGGCTAGGAGACCGCTCGTGTCGAGCAGGATCACCGCTCGCCGAAGCCGGCGAGATGCTCTTCGGCCCGCTCAGCGAGTTCAGGCTCGCCGCTCTCGAACAAAGGCAGCCTGGGCTTCGCCCCGCCAACCCGACCGCTGACCAGCTCGATCCCCTCGCGGATCAGGTCGGCCTCCGAACGGCCGGAGTCCGCGGCCACCCGCTCGAGGCGGCCCTTCAACTGGTCGGGCAAATAGACGGTCGTCTTACGCATGCCACCCATTGTGCCATATGTCGTACTGCCGATCGGATCAGGGGCGAAGACGCCGAAAATCAATTGGCAGTCACTGCCAAAACCTGCCGAAATAGTGCGTGATCATGCGTGATCCCCGCGTGATCTGACCTCGGTCGAAAGCGTCGAATCCGCCGCTTTTTGGCTCTATAGAGGTAAAAATGGGCGAAAAACAGGGAGGCTTTGCAGGCCGCTGCGTAGCCACTCCGCCAAGGCGCCCGACGAGGGAGCTAAGCCTAGCGGCGAGAGCACACTATGGGGCGGCCATATCCGGGGTGCCTAAGCGGGGCTCGGCCCTGGCGTCGTCGATAGCGACCGCAACGAGGACGGCGCTTGCCACGGTGACCGCGACGACGAGACCGAAGGGTGCAGTGGCCAGAGCGAGGACCAGCAACGCCACGCAAGCCAAGATCCGGGGCCTTGGCAGGCGGCCGGTCGCCCCGCGCATGAACGCTGACTGGGCGAGTAGGAAGATCGCCGGGCCGCCGAAGACGAGGAGGCTGATGTCGAAGCTGGTCGATCCCCCGGGGTCGGCGATCGCAAGCTCGTCGCCGACGGCGATCGCGACGATTCCGATCACCATCAGGATCAGCGTGTAGTTGCCGAGGCCGACGATGCGCGAGGGCTTATCCGCCTCCTGCACCGCCCGCACGCCGATTTCCTCCGCCCGGTGGAAGTAGCACCACCAGAGAGCCACCGAGCCGGTGAAGGCGACGGCAAGGACGAAGAGCCTGTCGGCCGCGACCTCCTGATCGGCAAAGGCGTTGCCTAGGGTGAGGACGGTCTCGCCGAGGGCGATCAGGAAGAACAGGCGGAAGCGCTCCAGGAGGTGCTCGGCATAGATCTGGCTGTCGGAGCTGAAGGGGCTTTTCCGGCCGGGCAGCGGGTGTCCGGCGATCACGCCGCCATAGGCGATCAGCGTCGCCGCCGCCCAGAGGACCAGCCGGGTGCTGCTGCCCGTCGCGATCCCGGCGATCCAGAGTGGCGCGGTGCCGATCTCCCAGACGAGAGCATTGGCAAAGTGCATGTAGAGGCGATGGCCTCGAAAGGCTACGACCGCGAACGCCGTGCGGCCGATCTGGATCGAGAGGTAGCCGATCACGAACATCCCGGCGCGGTCGCCAAAGGCCTCCGAGACAGACGTCGACATGACCAGGCTGGCGAACATCAGGCAGAGCAGCAGCAGACGGACGGGCTGCCGATCAGCGTCGAGCCAGTTCGACGTCCACACCGTCATGAACCACGCGTACATCACTGCGAGGGTGAGTACCAGCGTCTCGGCCATGCCACTGGCGTCGACGTGGTCGAGCAGGTGATGTGCCAGCTGGCTGACAGTGAAGACGTAGACCAGATCGAAGAACAGCTCCAGGGGCGTGACGGCACGCGCCACTTCGCGCGGGCGCACGAGCGACAGCGAGCGAGTTTGGTCGGCCGCGGCCACCGTCATCGGCTCCACGCAGCATGCAGCGGCTCGCGGACGGCAAACGGCTGCTTTTGGATCGAGAGGCGTGTCTGCCAGGCTGTCGTTCCGGGGAAGGAACGAACAAAGCCGTGACAACAGGATTCAGACGATGAAGGCAGGCGCATAACCCCCGACCCCGACCCCGCCTTTCACTGTCGCAACCCGAGCTTTTCGCCGGACGGTCGCTGGATCGCCTACGAGCGCGACATCGAACAGCGGGGCCAGCTCCGTCGCAGCGACATCTTCGTCGTCCGCCGCGACGGCACCCATCGCCGCCGCATAACGCTCGGCGGAAACGCCGCCGAGCCGGTGTTCTCACCGGACGGTAGGTGGCTGGCCTTCACCCGAACTAACAGAAGCTTCAGCCAAACGTTTCGAATTGGCCTGTTCGATCACCACCCAGATTGCCCCCTGGGGTGTTGACGCGGTACACGGCTGAGGACGCTGCAGGCGTAGTCGAGATCCCCATCGCTGGCCGCCACCTTCGCGTACGAAAAGGGCCTGGAGGCTCTTCTTCGAGCGTGCGATGCTGGCAATCAGGGGGCGGGATCCTGGGACTCCTTGTCCGCCGATTGGCCAACCGCGTGAAAGCCCCGGTCGAGCTGGACGTCGACCTGGCTGCCATCGGTCTTGCTGACCTCGACCTGATAGTAGCTCTCCTCGTCACCGACCTCGGTTTCGGTGACGGCGCCGCCGCCGGTTGCTTCTGCGACCCCGGCTCCGCCTGCGGCGAGAGCGAGGGCCGATGCTCCGGCGACTACTACCTTCGTTCGCTTCTTCATTTGATCCTCCTGATGGTGGTCTGGGATCGACCACTTCTATGGAGAGCCAATGAAACGACCATGAAAGCACCCTCTCCCGGTCAGGGCGCGGGGATCTCGAGCCAGACGTCGGCGCCACCGTCGGGTCCGTTCGCGGCGCCGGTCCGACCCCCGTGCGCGAAGGCGATCGTCTCGACTATTGCCAGCCCGAGTCCGGTCCCGCCGCGGCCACGGGCGGCATCGGCGCGACTGAAGCGCTCAAACGCCTGGGCGATGAACTCGGGTGGAAAGCCGGCGCCCTGGTCGCTGACGTGCAGCTTGATCCCCCCATCCTCCGTCGCCGCCCAGATTCGGACCTCGCCGTCGCCGTGACGCAGCGCGTTGTCGACCATGTTGGTCAGCGCTTGCTCGAGGCGATGCCGGTCCCCCGCTATCACTAGCCCGTTCGCGCTGTCGACGACCAGCGGCCGACCGGATTCCATGGCGCGGGTTCGGAAGCGCTCACCTACGGTGGTCAGCACGTCGTCGACCGCGAGCGCTTCCGGTGCAAGCGCCAGACGCCCCTCCTCCGAGCGGACAGCGACGAGAAGGTCCTCGGCGAGTTGGACCAGGCGGTCGACCTCCTCCAGGCCGGAGGCGATAGCGGCTCGGAGCTCCGCCTCGGACTCCCCCTGCCTCAGCGCGAGCTCGAGCTCGGTCTTGTGCAGCGTCAGCGGCGTCCGCAGCTCGTGACTGGCGTCGTCGACGAAGCGCCGCTCGCGCTCCAGCGTGGCGTCGATCCGCGCCAGCATCTCGTTCAGGGTGAGGCCGAGCCGCTGCAGCTGATCCTTGGCCGGCGGGATCGGCAGTCGCTCCTCGGGCCGGTTGGCCGAGATCGCCGCCGCGCGGCGGCGCATCGTCTCGACCGGACGCAGCGCCGCCCCCGCGGCGAGGTAGCCAGCGAGCGAGGCAAGCAGGAGCGCGATCGGGCCGCCGATCAGGAACAGCGCCCCGAGGCCGTCGAGGGCGTCGTTGCGATCGCCCAGCGAGGAGCCGACGACGACGATCAGCTCACCGGCATTAGTGTCGATCGAGGCGGCGAGCAGGCGGGCGGTGGTGTCGATTCCCGGCACGCCGCCGCGTTCGAAGAAGGTCGGCGACTTCGCCGCCTCCTCCAGTTGGGACCGGCTCAGAACCGAGCGGTCCCGCAGTTGTGGCGTCGAGTCGACGGCCTGACCCCGCAGGGTCAGGACCTGGGCGAAGCTCTCGTCCGACTCGATCAACGACCCGCTGTGCGTTCCTCCAAGCGTCTTTTCCGAGGTTCGAGCCAGCGCCGAGACCTCGCCGGCGCGGGAGCGAAGCCCGTTGTTGATCGATTCATCTAGCCGGGCTTCAAGCCGGAAGTAGACGAAGAAGCCGGCCGCGACCAGGACCACTGCCATCGCCATAGTGAAGGCGAGCGTCACCCGCAGGCGGATCGGCACCCGGCTCAACGTCCGCCGTCCGGCCGCAGGCGGTAGCCGACCCCCCGCACGGTCTCGATCGACTCGACGCCAAACGGACGGTCGACCTTGCCGCGCACGAACCTCACGTAGGAGTCGATGATGTTGGAGCGATTCTCGTACTCGTAGTCCCAGGCGTGCTCGAGCAGTTGGAAGCGGGTGAGGACCTCGCCGGGCCTGCGCATGAAGGTTTCGAGCAGGGCGAACTCCTTCGCCGAGAGCGCGACTTCGCTACCGCCGCGCCAAGCCTGCCGCGTCGCCGGGTCGAGCCGCAGGTCGCCGACCCGCAGCTCGGTCGGGCGCTCGAGCCAGCCGCGGCGGACTATCGCGCGCAGGCGGGCCAGCAGCTCGGCGTAGGAGAAGGGCTTGGTCAGGTAGTCGTCAGCGCCGCGATCGAGTCCCGCAACCCGATCCTTCACCGCGTCGCGCGCGGTCATCATCAGGATCGGCGACCAGACGCCGGACTCGCGCAGCCGCCGGCAAACCTCGAGACCGTCAATGCCGGGGAGCATCAGATCGAGGATGATCGCGTCGTACTCAACCGCTTCGGCTCTCCACAGTCCCTCCTCTCCGTCGGCGGCGGCGTCGACCGCCATTCCCTCATGTTCGAGCCCGCGCCGGATCAGGGCGGCCATCTTCACTTCGTCCTCGATGATCAGTACGCGCATGGGGCTCTGAGCCAGGTTGTCGAGCACAGATGAAAGCAGGATGAATGACGGATGAATCCGGCCCCGCCCGGCGGCGCTTCGCAAGCGCGCTTCTCGCGATTTCACCCTGAGCAACACGACCCGCATCGCTTTCATCTCCGTTTCACACACCCGCCGTACCTTGCCGACGATCGACCTTGAACCCTCGTGGCATCCAGACCCCGGCGGTACTCGCGCTCGCAGCGGCGGCGGCATTCTGGGGCTGTGGCTCGTCCGGAGGCGGTGCCTCGACTAACGCCGCTGCGGTGAGGGGTTCCGCGTCAGCGGATCGGCCGCCCTGGTCGCGGCCGACGATCGATCCAGCGAACTTCGAATCGCGGGTGACCAACCCTTACCTGCCCCTGGTGCCCGGCACGACGCTGCTCTATCGGGGCGTGATGAAGGACGGCACCACCCCTCAGGTCGACAACTTCACGGTCACCCACAGGCGCAAAGTCGCGATGGGAGTCAGCTGCACGGTGGTGCGCGACACCGTCACCTCGCGGGGACGGCCGATTGAGCGCACCTACGACTGGTTCGCTCAGGACCGCCAGGGCAACGTCTGGTACATGGGCGAGGGGACCCAGGAGCTGCGGCACGGCCACTTCGGCAAGATGATCGATTCCGGTCCCGCTGGCGTGAACGGCGCCCAGCCGGGGGTGATGATGGAGGCGCACCCGACGAAGGGCGACTCCTACTGGCAGTTCCACTGGCCGGGGCACGCGCTGGATACCGCGATCGTGCTTGGAAGCGGTGGGTCGGTCGACCTCCCATACGGAACTTTCAAGCACACCCTGTTGACCCAGGAGCAGTCACCGCTGGAGCCCGGCGTGAGAGATCTGAAGTGGTCGGTGCGGGGAATCGGCTACGTCGAGGAGCGCGCGGCAAGCGGAACCAAAGAGCAGATCAAGCTCGTCCGCGTGACCCACCACTGATACCGACCCGAGGAGGACGCCGTGAGCGCGAGCAACCGTTCAATCGCAAGGAGGGGAATCTTGGCGCTGGCCGTTTCCTGCGCCCTTACCGGTGGCGCTGCCGCCACTTCGCCGACGCTGGCCGCCACCCCGGCGGCCGGGCCGATCATGTCGGGCGCCGGGCCGGGCTGGCCGGCGACGCTCAGCCCGAGCGATTTCGTCCCCCGCGTGACCAACCCGTGGTTTCCGCTCCAGCCGGGAAGCGAATGGCGCTACACCGGCTTGAAGGACAAGACGAAGACGGTCGACGTCGTCACGGCGACCCACAAGACCAGGCTCATCCTCGGCGTCGCCACGACCGTGGTCCACGACGTCGTCTCGGTGAAGGGCAGACCCGAGGAGGTGACCGACGACTTCTACGCTCAGGATCGTCACGGCAACGTCTGGTACTTCGGCGAGGAAACGAAGGAGCTCAATGCGCAGGGGAAGACCACCAGCACCGAAGGCTCCTTTCAGGCCGGCGCGAATGGCGCCCGCGCGGGAGTCCTGATCCCAGGCACCCCCAAAGTGGGACTGGTCGGCCGCCAGGAGTTCCGGAAGGGCGAAGCCGAAGACCACTTTGAAGTCCTCGACCTGAAGGCAAGCGTCTCGGTTCCCTTCGTCTCCTCGAAGCGGGCGCTACGGACGAGGGAGTGGACGCCACTCGAGCCTGGCATGATCGACAACAAGTACTACATCCGGGGGATCGGCTCCGTTCGCGAGATCGCGGTAAAGGGTGCCGTCGAGCGACTGAGGCTCGTCTCGTTCAAGAAGGGCTGAATCGATCAGCGTCCGTGCGGGTGCACCAGCGCGAGCCTTCCCGCTGGTCCGAGAGCAGCGTTACCGTGAACCTTCATCCGGGTCCTCCTTGCTTAGGCGTAGACACCCTAAGCCTGTGGGAGGGGCCCCGGATGGCTTCTCAGGCGTTCACAGTGTGTGTGGGCGGGTCAGCTAGCGCCCGAAATGGAGGCGATATGCGTGGGTGGTTTGATTTCCCCCCGCGAGGGCCGACCGGCCCAAGTGCAGGGGATTCGCTTCGAAGCGGCTGAAGGGATTCGAACCCTCGACCTTCTGCATGGCAATTAGGCCCGCCTCCGAGAGTCGCGGGCGGCGAATGTAGCGGCTTGCAGGGGTTTCGCATCGCCGGTCGGAACGGCCCCGATCAGCAATACGCACGGATATGCGGCGATATGCGGCGATTTGGGAACTCCGGCGGAGAAGTGCCCGAATCCGAGGTGGCGGTTTGATTTCCCCTGCCCGCCCGTCGCGGCGGGAATCTGCCTAGGGCTGCTCGGGCTTGGCAACGGAGCTGACGTAGCAGAAGCCCGCCAGGAAGCGTTCGGTCTCGACCGTGCCGTAGGCGGCGAGGTCGCTCAGCATTCGTTGGGTTTTCATGACAGTGTTAGGCGTGCGTAGTGTCGCCGAGCACTCGTTATGGGTTCCAAGCAACAATTGAAGCCGAGCTCCATCGAGGCTAAGCATGTCGAGCTAATGGCCGGCTACCGCGCGGCGCTGCGCGAGAGCGAGGATCTCAACGCGTTCAACCGAGAGTTGGTTCAGCACGTCGTTGCGGTGAGCAGCGCGCGGGCGGCCCTCCAGTTGCACACCCACGTCGAGTTCATCGCGCTGGCCGAAACGACGAAAGCCTACGCGCAGAAGGTGGCCGAGGGGGACCTCGTCGCCGGCGGCTTGGGCCACGGTTCTTCTTGGTTGGGTCGCGCCTTGCAGGCCTCCCTCGGCGGTCAGACGCTATTGGCGGCCATCAGCCTGCCTGCTGCGGCGATTGCGTTGTGGGTACTCAATCTGGGGAGGTTTGTGAGCACGGCGACCGCCGTCGGGCTTATCTATTTCACGTTGCGGCTCCTTGGCAACATGGCGACGGCGGCCCAGCCGGCCAAGCGTGTGCTGGCGGAGAAGCTCGACGCCGCCGAGCGGGGGTTGTTTTCTCTGACTGGCGCCCCGCCTCAGCGAATCTTCATCAACCTCGTCGGCCCGCTGCTTGTGTTGCCTGTCCTAGCACTGCTTGGCTTGCTGGTGGTGCGGGCGGTCGCCGCTTTCTCCGAAATGTAGCGGTCAGGGTCGTCAAGAACGGTATGGCGATCCCAAACTAGCCTGCCGCTGACTTCCTCTTTTACCTTCAAGGCGCGGGCGGAGAAGTTCAGCGAGGGACCGGCGGCGACGGTCCCACCAATCGCCAAAAAAGCGGAGTACCGACACGGCGAACTGAAGCAGACCGATGAGTATTTCGAGTCCCATGTAGATGGCAGCATAAGTACAACGAAAAGCTGTCGGGAGAGGCCGGGGAGGCCTTCCTTCGCCCGTCACTCAGCCGCCGCGATTCGCAGAAGCGCCCACAGCACCGCCTCCGCGATCGCGGCGGTGCGCCGCCCGTCAGGGCCGACCCATTCAATTTCCTCTCGGCGCAGGCCACTGCGGCGAATCAGTGCCAAGGCGAGGCCACCGTTCACGACCTTGATTTGGGGGTCCGCCAGCTCTTCACGATAAGCAGGTGCTCCAGTCCGCGGCGAAGCTCGGCCGGATCGAGCTGCGGCATATCCAGCCACTCAGCTACCGCAGCCGCTGAATGGTCGCCGGTAAGGACGATCTCGCTCGTAGAGGAGCGGAAGGTCCGACCTCTTAGCTATCAGAAAGGGAATGGACAACCGCGAACTTGCCACCCTGATCCTGCTCGGCGCCACCGTCCTTGGCCTTGCCATCCTGACGGCCCGAAAGCCTGACCTTCGAACGTCCCTGAAAGGCGTTGACGCATCGATGATCGCGCCCGCCATCTTGATCCCCACCGTTCTCTTGGTGGCATGGATCTTTGGGCTGATCGTTGCGGCAAAATCTCTAGGGATCTGGGACGGCGGCCTGATCTTCAGTGCAATCTTCTGGAGCGGCGCAACCGGGGTGGTCCTCTTCTTCCAGAGCGGGACGCGCAAGGGAGACGAACCCTTCCTACGACCTGCCCTGCATCGTGCGCTCGCTGTCGGCGTGTTCGTCGAGATAGTCGCCAGCTTCTTCGTCTTCGACCTCTGGGTTGAGCTGCTTGCCCCGGTCGCCACGCTGCTCCTCCTGCTCTCCCTGATCGCTGATCGGGATCCCGAATCGACTTCGGCCAAGAATCTGGTCGACGGCCTCCTTGGGTTCGTTGGAATCGCGATGGCGCTGGCCTGGGTCGTTCAGTTCATCTCGGGCTTCGACGAGTTCGATTGGGGCCACGCCGGACGCCAGCTCGGAATGCCGGTTTGGTTGACCCTCGGCCTCCTTCCCTATCTCTACCTAGATCACTGATTCCCATTCACCCGGCTCAGTGGTCATAGGCGATCAGGCTGCGGCCGGGCTCACTGATCTCCCAGTTGTGCCAGACGCAAGCGCCAAGGGCAAGCAGCCGCTGGGCGACCCTGGCGCGTAGGCCACCGATTGTGTGGGCGCCGTGGCGCTCCAGGGAGAGCTGGTCCTTCAGTTGGTCGAAGATCGCCTCGATCCATTGCCGCACGCCGCCGAAGTTGCCATGGCGCGGAGCCTCGTCACGGCGATCAGGGCGCAGGAAGGCGCCGCCGAGGGCGGCGACGAGCTCTTCGATCGCAGCACCGGAGAGCCCTTTGTCGCCGATCACCGTGTAGCCGTCGAGGTCGACCCCCTCGAGCATCCCGGCGACCACCTCGCGCTCGGGGACGTTGGCGGGGACCAGCTCGAAGGCGATCGGCATCCCGTCTGAGGCGCAGAGCAGGTAGAGCTTGAAGCCCCAGAAGTGGCGCGAGTGAGCGGCGCAGTAGCCGTAGGCGGCGTGCCCGGCGAACTCCGAGCGCTTCACCGTCTGGCGCGATTGCCCGCAGGGCACGGGCGTCGCATCCACCAGCTGCAGGCCGTCACACCAGGAGGGCGAGACCCGGGCCAGGTGATCAGAGCCAGACGATGCGCGGAGCCAGCTCCCGCACCCGCTTGTTGTAGCCGGACTGGCCGGGGACGTAGGGGAAGAGGTGCCCGAGCCGGCGTCTGGCGAAGCGTAGGAAGCGGCGCTCCTTGGCGCAGTCGAGCAGGACCTGGGCGACGGCCAAGCAGATCACCTCGGCGTCTGAGATCCGGGGCTTTCGCCCCGGCCGAGAAGGATCTCTGCCGGGCAGGAGATCGTCGGCCAGCACGTAAAGTGCCGTCAAGAGGGTGTCGAGGTCGGCGGGCAAGGTGACCACCTCCGTGTGGTCGGCGTTGCAGGACACCGCCGACCTTCGACACCCTCTTCTGTGCCCCTATGGCGCTCGCCGCCTGTGGCGATTAGTTGCGCTGCCCGCGCCGCGGGCCCACGCGGGCAAATGAAAATCGGCGATCCTTGAGTCGTCGTCCGCGACGCCGACGCCAGTCCTTGGTGCCCGTGAGCCCGAGATTAGTTTGGCGTGCGGGCCTCCCCGGATCTCCGGACTGTTGCCATGAGCACGACTGCCAGACTCGTCAGTTCTCAGAGGCCCCTGGGCGACGATCCCCGTCGATCACATTCAAGGAGGCTCAGATGGAGACGATCGTCGAGCGCCCCGCGGGGCTTGACGTCCGCTCGAGCGCCGGGCGAGGCGCCGACCGTGCAGCCCTAAAGTCGCATCTGGATCCGCCGATACAAGTTGGGTAGCCGTCGAGGTCGTCTCGTCCGGCGTACCCAGCCTCAAGGAGGCAGATCGCATGTTTCGCGTCACCAGGAAGAGAATCTTGTCGGCCTTCTTTGCGCTGGTCGTCCTCGCGCTCGCCGCCGGCGCCTACGCCTACTTCACCAGCACCGGCTCGGGAACCGGCACCGCCAGCGTCGGCTCCAGCCAGGCGGTGACGCTGCACGCGACCGTCGGCGGCCCGCTCTTCCCCGCGTCCTCGCAGGCGGTCACCTTCACGGTCGACAACCCCTCCACCGGCGGCCAGCGGGTCGGCACGATCACGCTGACCGGCATCACCCCGGACGCCGGCCACTCAGGGTGCTTGACCACGATCGGCGGCGAAAAACCGGACTTCGCGATGCCGCCGGTGACCGTCAACAAAACCTTCGGTCCCGGCAACGGCCAAGCGGTGACGCCGACCGGCACGCTGACGATGAACGACACCGGTGTCAGCCAGGACGCCTGCCAGGGCGCGACCCTGACCCTGCAGCTCGCCAGTAACTAAGCCGATGCCGCGGCGGCGGTCGAAACGCTGGCGCCAGCGCGGCGGCGGCACCGTCAGGGCCCTGCTGCTCTTGGCCGCGGTCGGCTGCTGCCTCGGCGCCGCCGCCTATGCGGCGAGGGGCCCCGATGACGCCGCCGAAGGGCAGCAGGGCTCGCGGCCGCTCGTGCCGCGGCTGACCGATCACCCCGACTCCGTGACCGCCGAGACCATCGCCCGCTTCGGCTTCGCCGGGCGGCCGCGGCCGGCCTCCCGCGCCAAGCCGGGTCATCCACTCGACTTCCAATGCCGGCTTGACGACGACCCCTGGGATGCCTGCCGGGCGCCGGTCCGGGTGGACGGCTTGCGCCGCGGCCATCACCGCTTCCAGGTGCGAGCGATCAACCGCGGCGGCCGCCCCGGCGAGCCCGCCGTCTTCGACTGGCGCGTTCTCATGGCGGTCCCCCCGCCCCCCGATCCGCCCGCGCCTCAACCGACTCCAGCCGCGGGCACCCCGACTCCACCGGCGCCGGAAGAGGGCGAACAGGGCCTGCCCTTCTCGATCGAGCAGCTCGAACCCCCGCCGCCCCTATTCCCGGGCACGCCGGCGCAGCCGCTGGCGGTGCGGCTCGACAACCCCAACCCGCTCCCGATCGCGATCACTTCGCTGCGGGCCTCCCTGGCGGCCGACCCGCCTGGCTGCCCGGGCGCCGAGAACTTCGTCTTCATCCCCTCTGATGCCTCGGCTGCGACGCCGCTGGCGATCCCGCCCGAAGCGAGCGTGACCCTGCCTGCGCAGGGGATCTCGCTGCCGGCGATCGCGATGCGCGATCTGCCGGTCAGCCAGGACGCCTGCCAAGGTGGCGAATTGCAGCTCCTCTTCAGCGGTGAGGCGCACGGATGAGGGGCCGGCTTCGCTCATGGCTCGCCATGCTCGGCGCCGCCGTCGCGCTGACGGCGCTTTGCAGTGGCGCCCTCGCCTACTTCTCAGGCGGGGGAGCCGGTGTCGCCTCCGCCGCGGTGACCACGCTCGTCCCGCCGACGATCACCGCCGCCAACCCGGCAGCCGGGGGGACGGTCGCCCTCAGCTGGAGCGCGGTGACCCCGCCAGGCGCCGGCACGGTCACCTACTACGTGAAGCGCGACGGAGGTGCGCCCGCCGGCAACTGCCCCGCTCAGGCGGCGCCGCAGGCGATCACCAGCTGCACCGACAGCGGCCTCGCCGTCGGCACCTACGAATACACGGTCTCCGCGCGCTTTCGCAGCTGGACCGCGACCAGCGCCGTCGCCTCCGCAAAAGTCACGGTGGGTCCAGCCGCCCGGTTCGCGATCGCCGGCGCGCCGACCAATCCCGCCGCCGGGGGCGCCGTCAACCTGACGATCACCGCCCAGGACACCGGGGGGAACACCGTTACGACCTACACCGGCTCCCACAGCCTCGTCTTCTCCGGCGCCTCGGCCAGCCCCGGCGGCAACGCGCCGACCGTCGCCGACAGCTCCGGCGCCGCCGTCGCCTTCGGGCAGCCCACGGCGCTCAGCTTCGCCAGTGGCGTCGCCACGGTGTCCAAATCGAAAAACGGGGTGCTGACGATCTACCTCGCCGGCGTCGCCAGCATCACCGCCAGCGAAGGCTCGCTGACGACGCCGACGCCGCTGGCGCTCACCGTCAGCCCGGGCAGCGCCTCGAAGTACGGCTTGGCCGCCGCGACGACGACCCCCGCCGCTGGCGCCGCCGACAACCTGACGATCACCGCCCAGGACGCCTTCGGCAACACCGCCACGTCCTACACCGGCTCCCACAGCCTGACCTTCTCCGGCGCCTCGGCCAGCCCCGGCGGCAACGCGCCGACGGTCTCCAACTCAGCCGGCACCGACGTCGCCTTCGGCACCGCCACCGCGATCAACTTCAGTGCCGGCGTCGCCACCGTCTCAGGCGCCGCCAACGGCGCGATGAAGCTCTACAAGAGCGGCGGCGCCTCGATCACCGCGACCGATGGCTCGCTCACCAACCCGACCGCGCTCGCCCTCACCGTCTCAGCGGGCGCCGCCACCAAACTCCTCCTCGCGGCGGCGACGACGACCCCGGTGGCGGCGGCCGCCGACAACCTGACGATCACCGCCCAGGACGCCTTCGGCAACACCGCGACCTCCTACACCGGCAGCAAGAACCTGACCTTCGCCGGGGCCGAAGCGAGCCCGAGCGGCGCCGCGCCGACGGTCGCCAACAAAGACGGCGCCGCGGTCGCCTTCGGCTCGCCGACCACGCTCACCTTCACCAGCGGCGTCGCCTCGGTTTCGGCCTCCAAAAACGGCGTGCTGATACTGAACAAGGTCGGCGCGGCCAACGTCACCGCGACCGACGGCACCTTTACCACCGCGCCGGTCGCCTTCACCGTCTCTACCGGCGCCGCCGCGCGGGTCGCCGTCACCAACGTCGCGCTCAGCGCCGGCAGCGCCGGCTCGCCCTGCTTCTTTACCTGCGCGGTGACGGGGCTCGGCAACAGCGGCACCTTGAAAGCCAACGTCGCGATCACCGACTCGGCCGGCAACACCGTCTCCGCGATCGGCGCCGGCAAATCGGCGACGATCACCTCTACCGGCGGCACGATCGCCGGCAGCCCGCTGGCCCTGCCCGCAACGGGTCCCGCCGTCTCCGCCGCTCAGTTCACCTACACCGCGCCCGCCAGCGGCAGCTTCAACAACACGATCACCGTCGCCGTGACCGGTTTCACGAGCGCGACGGTGACCGCTAAAAAATGAGCGGGTCCTCGACACCAGCGGCGAGCCGGCGATGATGATCCACGCCTACTCGCCGCCGCGCCGAGCTGAGCCCGACTAGGCTGAGTCGATGCCCGCCGCGCCGCCGATCCGCGTCCTGGAGCCCGCCGCCAGGGTCCTCGCCTCCTTACGCGGGGCGCGACGGCAGTCGCTTCGCCGAGGGGCCGAACTGGGTCGACGCGGGGGCGGTCGGTCTGGGGATCGCCAGCTACGCGCTGCTGGCCGGCGCGGAGGCGATTCGTCTACGACACCGGCATCTCGGTCGAGTGGGGGCGGTTCGTCCGCGCCGAGCGCGAGCGCCGCGGCGCCCGGCGGCTGACCGTCGTCCCCAGCCACTGGCACCTCGACCAATGTCGGCAGCGAGGCGTTCGCCGACTGCGAGGTCCTCGCCAATCAGCGCACCGCCGAGCTGCTCGCCCGCCACCGCGAGGCGATCGGGCGAGCTGGAGGGCCCGCCGCGGATCCCCCCGCTGCTGCCGACCAGGACCTTCGCGGGCCGCGAGCGGCTGCGGCTCGGGAGCGGAGAGGGGGCGCTCGCGGTCGAGCTGCTGGCGCTCGATCTGAGGGGTCAGGGCGCGCACCCGCTTGGAGTAGCCGGGTTGCTGGGGCAGACACGGGAAGAGGTGGCGCAGGCGGCGCCGCGCGGTGGCGATGATGCGCCGAATCGTCGGGGAGGCGTCGAGTTCGGCGTGCATCGTGGCTCCTTGGGGTCGACGCTGCTTGAGCAACGCCTTCCTTCGGCGCCCTTCGCCTGCGTCGCCCGACGAGGCCGCCGTCGAGAATTAGGAATCAATCATCTAGAGAGCGGTGCTCTGCTGCGCACAGGACTCGTCCTCGCAGCACTCCTCGGCAAACCCGGCACCGTCGAGCGGCGAGCTGACGGAGCAGCCCTCGCCACGCCATGCCTCGGTCCCCTCCCTTACGGCGACGGCGGCGATCAGGAGGCCGACCCCGGGATCGAGCCACCAGGCGCCGAGGAGAGCGTTGCCCAGCAGGCCGACCAAGAGGGCGCCGGCCAGATAGGCGCAGAGCATGTTCTGGCGCCCCTCGCCCTTCGTCGCCGCCGAGCCGAGTTGATCGGCGAGTCGTTCCTTGGCGATCCCGAGCATCGGCATGAAGATCACCGAGCTGACAGCGAGGCCGATCCCGACCCAGCTCACCTCGGGATGCTCAGCACCAACGAGCGCTCCCACCGACTCGAAGGCGACGTAGGGGGCGAGGAGGAAGAACTGGACCGCGACGAGCTTCTGCGCGCGTTGCTCGGCGGCGTGGGAGAAGACACGATGCCCGGTGAAGCGCCACACGATGATGAGGCTCGCCACGCCCTCGATGCCCGAGTCGAGGCCGAAGCCGACCAGGGCGATCGAGGAGGCAACGATGCCCGCGGTGATCGCCACCACTCCCTCGATCGTCATCCAGCCCAACGAGAGCCAGGACAGCAGGCGGACGCGGCGGGCCAGTTCTTCGTAGCGCTCGCGTGAGATCGAGGCAATCGGGCGCGATACCTGCACCGGAGCGGACGCGGCCGGGACGGTCGGCAGCTCGACCGGGCTCACGCCGCGATTCCCTGCGCGGCCACCGCCGCCAGCAGGGCACGGCCGCGCTCGGTCAGCTCGTACATGACCATCTTCCCGTCGCGCTCGGAGCAGGCGAGGCCCGCGCCCTTGAGCAGGCGGACGTGGTGGGAGACAAGGCGCTCGTCACGGCCGACGATCCAGGCCAGGTCGCAGACGCAGGCGGACTCGCCGACCTCCAGGGCGAGCGCGATGGCGAGCCGGGTCGGGTCGCCGAGCGCCTTCGCCCCGGCCGCTCGAAGCTCCAGCTCCTCAGCGCTCGGGAGGCCCTTCCTTACCCGCTCGGCCTTCGGCAGGTCGAGGCAGAGCAGATCGCAGGTGTCGGGACTCCGGGCCACACCGGCATCTTACAAACATTCTTATAGATGTGCGAAGGTGCGTCAGCGTTACTCGAGGGGCGGGCGCGTGTGTGCTCCTATTAACCCTGGCCGAAAGGTTCGAGATGCTGTCGATGCTGAGTCTGGCTGTAGGTTCGGTGCCGTGAGCGAGTCGGATTTTCAGGAGGCGAGCCAGCAGGGGTGGAGCGACTCGGCAAAACGCTGGGCGCGCGCCGCAGAAGAAGAGGAGACGGGCGCGTCCGCCGACGCCGCCGCCTGGATGCTCGACGTCGCCGACCTCCACCCGGGCGAGCGGGTCCTGGAGCTTGCCTGCGGTGCCGGCCGGGTCGGCCTTCAGGCGGCGAGCATGGTCGGACCTGACGGGGCGGTTCTCTGTTCGGATTTCTCGGAGGCGATGGTGGCGGCAGTCGACGAGCGCATCGCCCGCATGGGGCTGACGAACGCCGACACGCGGATTCTCGATGCCCACCACCTAGCCCTCGGCGAAGGAGAGACCTTTGATCTCGTGCTCTGCCGCTTCGGCTACATGCTGATGGCCGATCCGCTGCAGGCGCTGACGGAAAGCGGTCGGGTCCTTCGCCCCGGTGGACGTCTCGTGCTTGCGGTCTGGGGCTCAGCTGAGAAGAACCCTTGGATCTCGACCATCTTCGACGCGGTGATGACCCATCTGAACGCACCGCCCCCAGAGCCGGGAACTCCGGGACCGTTTTCGCTCAGCGCCGCAGGGCACCTGCAGGAGATGTTGGAGCGAGCCGAGCTGGCGGAAGTAGACATCACCGAGATCGAGACGGAGCAGACCTACGAATCGCTCGAGGCATGGTGGGAGTACCTCCGCGAGGTCAGCGGGCCGCTGACGGCCCTGTTGGCCGCGCTTCCCGACGCCGATCTAAAGGCCATCCGCACCGCGGCCGTCTCCGGTGCGCAGGACTTCATGGCAGATGACGGCAGCGTCGTCTTCCCGGCCGCAGTCGTCGGCGCAAAGGCACGGAAGCCCGCGTAGGCGCCTCCCTGGACCAGGGAGGCGTTGCGTGGCTAGTGACTGTGGTCGTGGCCGCGCACCGTGCGCCACGAAGCCCAGGTGATTCGGAGAATGACCGCGGTGATGGCGAGGCCGATGAGGGGATCGGCGATCGGCACGCCGAGAGCGACGACTGCGGCGCTTCCACGACAGCCAGGCTCACGTAGGAGTCGGCGCGGGTGTGATTGCCATCCGCGATCAGCGCCGGGCTGTCGAGGCGGCGGCCGGCGCGGATACGGATGATCGCGGCGATCCAGTTGCCGGCGAAGCCAACGATCCCGGCTCCGGCCAAGGCGAGGAGATGCGTCGGGGTCTCGGGATGGATGAGGCGCAGGACCGCCTCATAGCCGGCGACGCAGGCCGAGACGAAGATCGCGGCGACGACGAACAACCCGGCGATCCGCTCAGCGCGGACCGAGCGCAAGAGGAAGGCAACGCCCAGCGGGAGCGCCGTGGCCGCATCGCCGAAGTTGTGGATCAGGTCGCGAGCAGGGCGATGCTGCCGCTGGAGAGGAAGATCGCGACCTGGGCGAGAGCGGTGATTCCGAGCACCGCCAGCGAGAGACCAACCGCCTTCAATCCCTCGCGGGAGCGTTTGATGCTCTCGTCAATCAGGCCGTGGGAGTGCCCGTGGTCGTGACGGTGGTGCGATGGCACCTCAGCCAGGTGCGCGTGGGGACCTGAGTGCGGATGGGCGTGGGTCCGGTCGCCGTGGCGATGCAGATCGCCGCTAAGCGGTTCGTAGGGAAGTGCGTGTTCGGCCACCCCAATGAGGCTAACCGGCCGGATGCCGGTGGAAATGTTCCTGCCAGAATCGCGGCGCCACGTGATTCATGCCGCAATTCTCCCCGACGCGTCGTTGGGCCGCTGACGCTGGTCGGCTTCGCGTCTCCGCGTCAGGCGTCGCGCGCCGCCCTTCGAACCGCACCCTTCCATTTCAGGCACTTCTCGCCAGAAGTGCCTGACTCCCCGCTAATCCCCGCTAATCGCCGCGTATCCGTGTACGGCGGGGTCGCAGCTACCCCCGCAAACATGCTGGTAATCGGCCCCTTTTCACGCCTTCCGCGATCATGGCCTTCGCGGATCGCACCCAGGAGGTCGCCGGTTCGAGTCTTCTAGCTGCCAGAAGCTCTCGCGCGCTGCTCTTCGGGATAAGGCTCCGCAGCCGGCGCGAGGCCATCGGTGGCCTGTGTGTTCCCACAGGGATGGCCACGTCGGCGACGGGCCGCCACTTCAACCGCACTCCGAGGCGGGCGGCGGTACGGCAGATCCTCTCCTGCGTCCCGAAGTTCGCGGACATATGGGCCAACGGCCTTTCTGGATAGATCCAACGCTTCGGCTATCTCCGCTTCGGGGCGTCCCTCCCGCCAGAGTCGCATGAGCAACTGGTCGCGCTCTGCCTTGGTCGGACGCTCGCCTGGCAAGAATTCCGGTGGCGCCAGAGGACGGAAATGCCAATTGGCGACTCCGGCGAACATCTGCTCGAAGCCGATTCCGAGCGCGCTGGCGAGCCGGACCACGGTGAAGATCCTGAAGTTCCGGTTCCCTCGCTCGAAGTCCACGAGATCAGTTCGACTCATGGATGCCCGGTCGGCCAGCGGTTGCTGGGAAAGGTCGACCTGCAGCCGGGCGTGCCTTGCGTTGGCTCCAAGTCGATCAACCGCCGTGTGAGGCTCGGGCGGGGAGTCCACCCAAAAGGAGTGCGACGCCGGATCCCAGATCACGCCGGCCGTAAGGAGGCCGCATCGCACGTTGAGGCTTCCCGCGAGTTTGAGAATAAGAGCGAGCTGCGGAATCTTCGACCTTCCCCGCTCGATCCGCGAGAGATGGCTGAAGTGCGTCTCCGTGGCTTCGGCGAGCTGCCGAAGCGTCAAACCAGACCCGGCGCGACGAAACCTGACGTTGACTCCGATCCTGCCGGCTATGTCCTCGCTGCAGGCTTCGTCAATCCTCGGCATGGCGGCGTCACGCTGAGGCTCCTCGTGTCCGATCAAGGCGGGCTCAGGGCACGTTGGACACCTCTGACGGGCACAGGCGTGAACGGCCCTCGTCGGTGGGCGACGATAGCCAAGGGGCTCGCCGCGCTCACGCAACCGATGCACCGTCGCCGAGACCGTTCCGGGTGAAGTCCCCAGCTCCTCGGCAATCTCACGCGCCGTCTTCCCCTCGTTCCAAAGGCGCCGGATGGCAATGTCGAGGCTGCATCCGACGCGTCGCGCCCGACTCGCCGCACCCGACCGTGGGCCGGCACTCCAGACAATGCCTCCGAGCAAGAGGTCCGGTGGCACTTCAAGCGAGCGAGCCAGTGCGAGGAGGGTCGCGACCGACGTCTCCCGAATGCCCCTCTCGATCAACGAAAGGCCGTTCTTGCCGAGGCCAGCCTTTCGCGCAAGCTCCCCTGGGTTAGGTGGCGGCGTTCGCGAGCATCGCGGACGTTTGCCCCGAAGATCGCAGCCGCCTCTTCGCGATCTTCAGCATCCTGCGGCGGTGGCGGCTCGAAGGCCGGCACGTTGCCGGGTAGAACCTGGAAAAACCCGGATAGGCGTTCCACTGGTCGGCGCTGCTCGAAACCACGGACTATCTGCCCCGGGGTCCAGTGGATGCGGTCGGTTAGCTGCTCGATCGAGGCGCCCAGCGAGTAGGTGAGCCTCAAGGCGGTCGTCAGGCGCAAGCTGTTGGCGGCGTCACCTTCCAGATGGGAAAGGTGTTGAGTCCCAACCCGACTCTCAAGCGCGCCGCGCTCAAGACCGGCGCCGACACGGAGCTGACGGAGATTGACCGAAAGTCGGTCTACGTACGCGCTGCCGGGGCCGGTTTCGGGGATGCAGTCCTCGCACCTCGCGGGAGCGTCTCCGTCTGGTTCGGCGTCGAGCAGCTCGCGACCGCACTCGACGCAGTGGGGCAGCTCGGGATCGGCGTCCTCCTCGGAATGCGCGCTATCTGAGCCGGGCTGCCCCTTCGTCGCCGGGCTCCGAGGAGGCGCCGTTTGTCGCTCTTCGAGGGCCGAGGCGGGGGATGGAGGACCCCCCTTTCGCGGGGTCCTCAACACCTCCCGGTGGCCTGAACCTCGGCCCTCGAACAGCAACCAATGGCGCAGGATCTGACTCAGAGTGCGTGCCGTCTCTTCCGAAGCGGTCGACGCCCTCGAGCAGGCGACTCGCCGATATATCCAGGCCGTGCGCGACCCTGATGATGGTCGTGAGGCGCGGCTCCCGGCCCGCGTGCTCCAGGTGGCCGATCTCGGTGCGATGCAGGCCAGCACGATTGCCGAGGGTCTCCATCGAGATGCCCGCCTCCCGCCGGATGCGCCTCAGCTCCTTGCCGAAGCGCACACAATGCTCCTGGCGCTCAATCGCGTCCACGCCGGCCTTCCGTCTCGCCCACGACGAACAGACGGTTCATCGCTTCCCCTTGGTCTCGACCAGCTCGTATTCGCGCGGCTTGGGCTTGACCAACCGCACCTTCTTTTGCCCCTCTAGGCGAGCGAGGCAGTTGGCCACGGCGCCCGAGGAGCGCTCGATTCCCTTGGCGATCGCGCTCGGCGTCTGCGGCGCGTCTTTCTTGTGCTTGCGCATGTAGGCGAGAACGAGCTTGTCCAGCTCGCCGGGACCGAGACGGTCTTTCTTTCCCGCCGACGGCGCTTTGGTCGATTTGCCGGCGCCCTTCTTGCTTGCTGTTTCGCGCTCATGCGTTGCCTCCTTGCTCTTTGCCAGGCTGGGTGTCCCAGGCCGCAACATTCCGTCGCCCTGGCCTTGGGCCAGGCCTTCCACATCCGGAACCTCGTCGTCGGGCTCGACCCACTCGTGCAGGCAGTGGATGGCCGACGCCATGTGCCAAGTCGACCAGTGCAGCCGCTCGCTCAAGTCGAGCCACTCCTGAGACAGCGAGGGCTTGTAACGGTTCAGGAGCTCATCGGCGGCCTCAAGTGCCTCGGTCTGCTCCCCACGGAAACCGTCGATCCGCACAGCCGCCTGTTCGCGGGCGTGGCGCCAGGCGCGATGCTGGGGCGACTCCGGCAGGTCGCCGACCTCGCCCGCCTCGCGCTCTTTGGCAAGCTGCTCTCGACCGACGGAGGTCAGGCTCCAATACGGCTCGCCCCGCCTCTCGATGCTGGTCAACAGGCCGGCTTGCCGCAGCTCTTCGAGCCGGGGAAAGAACAGGCGATTCGTGGATGGCGCCCACTTAAATCCGAGGTGCCCCATGAGGGCGGACGTCAAGACCTCCGCTTCCTGCTCATGCAGTTCGGCACGCTCAAGTGCCGCTAGGACAAAGCCGTCCGTGACGGAGGTGTAAGGACCCAGCTCGTATCTCGCGACATCTTCGGGCGAGACACCGCTGATCGGCTCCGGGTCCTCCTCATCCTGGCCCGACGAGTCGAGCCGACAGAGCAGCTCCTCGCAGACTTCCCACGCCTGCCGGAAGCGCCGCCAACACTCATCGACGCTTTCCTCCGGCTCGCGCTCATGCCGCACCGAAAACGGGGCGCGACGGGCATCGCGGCGAAGCCGCTTCAGGGTTTCGGCGAGCTTCTCGCGCGGCATGGTCAGCCCCACCGACTCCTGATCGGCCTCGGAGGCCCAGCCGATGTCCTCCAGCAGCTCGAAGTCTTCGCCGAACTCCAGGCCGAGCCGTGCGGCGGTGGCGAAGTCCTTGTCCCGCTCCAGCGCGTCCCAAAGGTCGCCTACGGAGCCGAGGTGGTTGCGGACCAGCTCGTAGAGGCCGTTGCGCTGCGGGCCGCTAATCGTGATCGTGGTGCCGGGCATGGCGCCCCTCCTCTCGGTAGGGCACCGAAGCCGGACCCGATGCCGCCCCGGTGGGGCAACGGCGAGTACCGTTTCCGTTGCATCGAAGTTACGGCTTCGGTGCCAGGCCCCGGGGCGTTCCACCGCCGCCGGCGCCACTTATGTCTTGGCGCTGGCGACCGTAGCTCCGCCGCCGCCCGAAAGCGAGGCGGAATCGGCCGAAATCGGCGCTAGTCCCCACGCATCCGCGTCATTTTGGGAACTAGTGCCCAAAATGGAGGCGATATGCGGGGATGGTTTGATTTTCCCCGGAGAGGGCCGACCGGCCCATGTGCAGGGGATTCGAAGTTAAGCGGCTGAAGGGATTCGAACCCTCGACCTTCTGCATGGCAAGCAGACGCTCTAGCCAGCTGAGCTACAGCCGCATCGGTCGCGGATTATAGGCGCGTGGGCGCAAGCTGCCTGGATCGGAGGCGACCGGCATGCGAGAGCCAGGTCTTGCTTGTTTTGAGCTACTAATTATTGGGTAGCGCCCTTTTGCCTGTTTCAGCCGGGTGTTTCGACGCCCAGATACCAAGGAGGCCTCGTGAACCGAAGCAAGATCGCCATCCTCGCCGCCATGCTGGCGCTCGCAATTGCATTGGTCGTCCCGGCGGGCTCCTCGGCATGGGCACCGGCGAAATCGGCGACGATCCATCCCGGCGTGCAGGTCTTCACGGCGGGCGCCCAGTGCACCTCGAACTTCGTCTTCCAGGAAGGATCCAGCGTCTACCTCGGTCAGGCTGCGCACTGCTCCGGCACCGGCGGCCAGACGGAAACCGATGGCTGCAGCAGCGGCTCGCTGCCACTCGGCACGCCGGTGGAAGTGAAAGGCGCAAGCAAACCCGGCATGCTCGTCTACAACTCCTGGCTGACCATGCAGGAAAAGGGCGAGGCCGACCCCGACACCTGCGCCTACAACGACCTGGCTCTGATCAAGATCGACTCAACCGACGTGGGCAGCGTCAACCCCTCGGTGCCGGGCTTCGGCGGGCCGACCGGCATCGGCACCGTCGGCGATCTCGGCTCGACCGTCTACTCCTACGGCAACTCCGAGCTGCGCGGTGGCATCGCCAAGCTCAGCCCCAAGCAGGGCGTCGTCGTCCAGAACGAAGGCGGCGGCTGGAGTCACATCGTGGTCACCCTGACCCCGGGCGTGCCGGGCGACTCCGGCAGCGGCTTCCTCAATGGCTCCGGCGAAGCGATCGGCATCCTCAGCACCCTTCAGCTGGCGCCGCTGACCGGAACCAACGGCGTCGGCGATATCGGCAAGGAGCTCGCCTACCTGCAGGCCAACAGCAGCTTCGGCGCGATGCAGTTGGTACCTGGCACCGAGCCGTTCAAGCCGAACCTGGTGGAAGCGATCCTCGGCTCATAGCAAAGATCAGTCGAGCTCGCTGAGGAGATCGTGGAGGTCCAGAGGTGCCGTGACCATCGCGATCTCCTCGCCGCCAGGAGTCCGCGGCCACTCCTCGCGCGGACGGTCGCGGTAGAGCTCTATCCCGTTGCCATCGGGGTCGTTCACATAGATCGCCTCGCTGACGCCGTGGTCGGATGCGCCGCCGAGCGAAATGCCCGCCTGCGAGAGTCGCCGCAGCGCATCGGCGAGCGAGCGTCGGTCGGGGTAGCGGATCGCGACGTGAAAGAGGCCGGTGCTCCGCACGGGTGGCGGGGCCGCTCCCTTCGAGTGCCAGGTGTTGAGGCCGATGTGGTGGTGGTAGCCACCGGCGGAGACGAAAGCGGCGTCGTCGCCGATCCGCTGCTGCAGCTCGAAGCCGAGCACGCCGCAGTAGAAGTCCAGCGCCCGGTCGAGGTCGGCCACTTTGAGATGAACGTGGCCGATGTCGACGCGGGGATCGATCGGGTCGATGTCAGGCATCCGCCCCGTCCAGCACCTGATTGACCAGGCGATCTGCCTCGGCGTTCTGTTCGCGCTTCACATGGCGGATCGTCCACTCCTCAAAGGGTCCCAAGGCGCGTTTCACCTCGCCGTGCAGCTCACGCAGGGTCGCGTCCTTGACCTTGTACTCGCCCTTGACCTGGCGCACGATCAGCTCCGAGTCTCCGACCAGCTCCACCTCGCTCGCCCCCTGCGCGGCTGCCAGCTCGATTCCGAGCAGCAGCGCCCGGTACTCGGCGACGTTGTTGGTCGCAACGCCGATCCGCTCGCCGCGCTCCTCGAGCATCTCGCCATCGGCACTCTTCACCACCGCCCCGATCGCCGCTGGGCCCGGGTTGCCCCGGGCGCCGCCGTCGACGTTGACGATCAGCTTGGTCAAGAGCTCAGCCAACGGGCTCGCCGTCGCGGGATCGATTCGCACGCGGAAGGCCGAGCCCGAGCCGGCCGCCCTCCCCCGCCCTCGCGTTCCACTGCCTGGCGGAGCCGTCGAGCTGCTCGACCTCGCTGCCTTTGTCGAGCTGGAAGACGGCGCGCATCTCATCGCCCAAGTCGACTCCCCACTGGTACCAGCAAAGCTCCCAGGCAACCGTGATCCGCACTTCGCTCGGCGAGCCGGCGGCGGAACCGATCGATACCTGGGGTTGCCCCAAAGTGCGCATCAGCCCAGCCACTGTTCGGGCGGCGTCGCCTGCGTTGAAACGGGCAACTGCCCGCTCCAGCCGCCCCGACGGCGACTCGGTTCGCTCCGGCTCCGGACGGCGACCCACATTGGCGCCGGGCGCCGCCGGGTCGACCCAGCCGAGCTGCTCGGCGCGCGGGCGGCAGAGATCGCAGACCAGCTGCGGGCCCTCCTTCGGGCTCATGTAGCTGCGGGTGCGCTCTCCGGCCAGGATCGTGCGACCGCAGACCGCGCAGGTCTCGTCAGGGCTCACCGGGTCAAATTACCAGCGCCGGCGAGCGTCTACGCCGCAACCCCGGCACCTGCTTCGGACTGTGCAACGACGCGTTCGGCCTGATGAGCCGGGACCGGGTCGTAGCGCTCGAACTCGACCGTGAAATCGGCCCGGCCGGCGCTGATCGAGCGCAGGTCGGGCGCGTATTCGAGCACCTCGGCCATCGGCACCTCCGCCTTGACCTCCGTCCCCGCAACCTTCCGCTCCATCCCGAGCGGGTGGCCACGGCGCGAGCTGAGGTCGCCGATCACGTCGCCGACGGCGTCCTCCGGGCAGGTGACGGTGAGTCGCACGATCGGCTCCAAGAGGACCGGCTCGGCGGCTTCCATCGCCTCGCGGAAGGCGATCGAGCCTGCGACTTTGAAGGCCATCTCGGAGGAGTCGACATCGTGGTGCTTGCCGTCGACGAGCCGTACCCGCACCCCCTTGACCGGATAGCCGGCGACGGTGCCGTGCAGCATCGCCTCGACCACCCCCTTCTCTACCGCCGGGATAAAGCTGCCCGGGATCGCCGCCCCCTTGATCTGGTTGACGAACTCGAGGGCGGTGCCATCATCCAGCGGCTCGATCTCGATCCGGCAGTCGGCGAACTGGCCGCGGCCGCCGGACTGCTTCTTGTAGCGGGCGTGCGCATCGGCGGGGCGGCGGATCGTCTCCTGGTAGGGAACCCGCGGCGGGTGCAGCTCGACCTCCGCACCGAAACGGCGCTTCATCCGCTCGACGACCACCTCGACGTGGACCTGGCTCAAGCCGGCGAGAATCTGCTCGCCGGTCTGCCGATCGCGGTGGACGTCGAGCGTCGGATCCTCCTCGCACAGTCGGCGCACCGCTGCCGCCGCCTTCTCCTCGTCGCCCTTCGACTTCGACTCGTAGGCGAAGGCCATCACCGGCAAGGGCAGGTCGAGCGGGGCGAAGGCGATCTCTTCCTGCTGCTCGCTGAGCACGTCACCCGCTCTCGTCCGCTTCAGCTTCGCCACCGCGCCGATCTCGCCCGCCCCCAGCTCCACCGTCGGCGCCGACTCGCTGCCGAGCGGCCGGCCGAGTTGGCCGATCCGCTCCTTCTCGTGCCCGCTTGAGTTGACGACGTGAGAGTCGGAGCGCAGCGTGCCCCGGTAGACGCGGAGGAGGTTGATCCGCCCCGCGTATGGGTCGGCCAGCGTCTTGAAGACGTAGGCGACAAGCGGGGCGTCCTCGTCAGGCGAGATCTCGACCGGTACCCCGCCCTCGCCTCGCGCTGCAACAGCGCCCCGCATCGCCGGCGAGGGAAGGTCCTCGACCAGAGCGCCGAGCAGCCGGTTGGTACCGAGATTGCGAGTCGCGGCGCCGCAGGTGACCGGAAAGATCAGTCCGGCCACGACTCCTTGCTTCAGCGCGGCGACGATCTCGGCGTGATCGATCTGCTCGCCGTCGAGGTAGCGCTCCATCAGCTCGTCGGAGTTCTCCGCCACCTCGTCCATCAGCTTCTCGCGGTAATCCACCGCCTGGGCGCGCAGCTCCGCGGGGATCTCGGTCCGGGTCGCGTTGCCGGACCCCATCCCCTCGTAGACGAACGCCTCGAGGTCGATCAGGTCGATCACCCCGCGGACGTCATGCTCGGACCCGAGCGGGATCTCGGTGGCGACCACATGTGGCCCGAAGGCGGTCTTCAGCGACTCGAGCACGGTGAAGAAGTCGGCTCGCTCGCGGTCGAGCATGTTGACGAAGACGAGCCGCGGCAGGTCCTCGTCGTCGGCTCGCCGCCAGAGCCGCTCGGTCTGTACCTCTACCCCGGCGACGCCGTTGACGACGACGACGGCGGCGTCGGCAACCCGCATCGCCACCGCAGCCTCGGCGACGAAGCTGGGCTCACCCGGGGTGTCGATCAGATTGATCTCGCGCCCGTCGTACTCGAAGCAGGCAACTGCGGCGCCGATCGACATTCCGCGCGCCTGCTCGTCCGGCTCGCTGTCGGAGACAGTGCCACCGTCGGCAACCGTGCCAAGCCGCCGCGTCGCGCCGGCCTCGAACAGCATCGCCTCGTGCAGGCTCGTCTTGCCGCAGCCCCGGTGCCCGATCAGGGCGACATTGCGAATCCGGTCTGCGGCCTTATGCGGCACACAGCGAGATTAGTGCCCGGCTAGACCTCTTGCAAAGAAGATTTGAGTCGCATGACCGCCTTGGTGTGCAGCTGGGAGACCCGCGACTCGGTGACGCCGAGGACCTCCCCGATCTCACGCAGGGTGAGATTCTCGTAGTAGTAGAGGGCGACGACCAGCTGCTCCCGCTCCGGCAGCCCGGCGATCGACTCGGTGAGCCGGTCCTTGATCTCGCTGCTGGCGAGCGATTCCTGCGGGTCTTCGGCGCGCGGATCGGAGATCGTGTCGAGCAGCGACACAGAATCGCCGGAGGAGTCGGAGATCGTCCAGAGCTCGTCCAGCGCGTAGACGGATGAGTTGGCGATCTCGAGCAGCGAGGTCTGCAGTTCCTCCTCGGTCAGCCCCACTTTGGCCGCCAGCTCTGCCTCGGTTGGCGCCCGCTGAAGTTCGTGCTCGAGTTTGGTCTGCGCCGCCTCGATTTCCCGTGCCCGCGAGCGGACCGAACGGGGCACCCAGTCGAGCGAGCGCAGCTCGTCGATGATCGCGCCGCGGATGCGCGTCATCGCGAAGGTCTCGAACTTGATCCCGCGCTCGGGCTCGAAGCGCTCGATCGCGCCGATCAGGCCCATCAGGCCGTAGGAGATCAGGTCGGCGTCGTCGACGTGCGAGGGCAGCCCGGCCCCAAGTCGGCCGGCGACGAACTTGACCAGCGGCGAGTAGGCAACCACCAGCCGCTCCCGCGCGGTGCGGTCGCCGTCGTCCTTGTAGCGACGCCACAGGTCGCGTAGCTCTACCTCTTTTACGCCGGTTTCCATGAACTTTGCTCGATTCTATGGCCGCCGGGGCGACATTTGGGTTCAAGCGCGAGGATGGGTCGCAGCGTACGCCTCCCGCAGGCGTGCGGCGTCGACCCGAGTGTAGACCTGCGTGGTCGAAATCGAGGCGTGGCCGAGCAGCTCCTGGATCGTGCGCAGATCGGCGCCCCCTTCCAGCAGGTGGGTGGCAAAGCTGTGCCGCAGCGAGTGCGGCGAGACGCCGGCAGCAAGCGCCGCCTCGCGCACCCAGAGGGATAGGCGGCGGGTCACATCGGAGTTGGAGAGGCGACGGCCGCTCTTGGAGAGAAACAGGGCGGGCTCGCGGGGGTCGGTCGAGAGGGCGCGCCGGCCGCGCTCCAGGTAGTGACGCAGCGCCCGCTGAGCCGGCTCGCCGACTGGCAGCAGCCGCTCCTTGGAGCCCTTGCCGAGCACGCGCAGCTGCTCCGTCTCGAAGTCGAAAGAGCGCTGGTCGAGGTTGACGATCTCCTCGCAGCGCAAACCGCAGGAGTAAGCCAGCTCCAGCATCGCCCGATCGCGCAGCTCGAGCGACGTGCGCGCCGGAATCCGCTCCAGCAACGATCGCACCTGCTCGCCGTTCAGCACCCGCGGCAGCTTTTCCTCACGCTTCGGGCTGGAGACGAGATCGGCGGGGTTCTGCCCAACCCGTTCGGTGCGCACGAGGAAGTCGAAGAGGCCGCGGATCGCGGCAAGCTTGCGCGCCACGGTTGCGGCCGCAGCGCCACCCGAAGAGAGCCCGGCGCCGTAGCGGCGCACGTCGCGGTGGCGCACATCGCCTGGCTTCAGGCCCCGAGCCGTGGCCCACTCGACGAACTGACCGAGGTCGACGCCGTAGGCCTTGCGCGTTCGCTCAGCCATGCTTCGCGCCCGCAGATCGCGGTCGTATCCGGTTAGCGCCTCTTCCCAGGTCATTGGATGAGATTCGCCGCGCGGCGCTTGGAGCCTGCGCTTTATCCGATGTAGATCGGAGTGCCCACTTCTACCCGGTCATAGAGCTCTTCCACATCCGGGATCGACATCCGCACGCAACCGTGGGAAGCGGCGCTGCCCAGCGATTCGGTCTCTTCGGTGCCGTGGATCCCCGCCCCTTCGAAGATCCCCATCCAGCGGGCCTTGATCGGGTCTTCGGGACCTGGCGGGATCACCTGACCGGCAAGGGATCCCGCCCAGGCCGAGTTGGGCACGTGCCACGAGGGGTTTTCCTGCTTTTCCTGGATGTCGTAGAGGCCTTCCGGCGTTTCCAGTCCTTCCTGGCCGACGGCGACGGTGTAGGTCTTGGCCAGCTTGAGGTGTTCCCAGAGGCGCAAGGTGTAGGTCGTCCGGTCGAGCGTCAGGTAGGACGGGTACTTGGCGGCGACTTCGCCGGCGGTCACCTCGGGCTTCACCGCATGCGTACGGGCGGCGATCGTGTGGTCGGCGCCGGCGTTTAGCACCGCCGCGTTCAGCTGTCGCAGCAACAGGTTGTCGCGCAGCTTGCGCCCGTATTCGGCCTGGGCGACGGTGAGCGAGTCGCCGCTCGGTTCGACCGTCGCGTCCTTTGCTTCCCGGTCGACGGCGCCGGCCACACGACGCACGAAGCGGTTCACGGCCGGCTGCGAGTAGGTGATGCCGGCCGGGACGTTCTCGTCGACGCTGCCGCCGGTTACGTAGCGGACGACCCGCCCCGGCAAGAAGGCGTCGCGGCTCGCCGCCACGGCTTCTTCGACCGCGCCGTCGAGATCGGCATGCACCTTCAGGTTCTTGCCTTCGAGGATCCACCTGTGACCGTCGTAGCCAACCCGCAGCGAGTGACGCAGCGGCGCCAGCAGCTCTTCCCGAACCGCGCTCTTCGCTTCGGCTTCGCTCATCCCGCCGACGTCGACGCCGCCGATCGTCACCCCGTCGGCGATCTCGCCGTCCTGAGAGCTGTCGTAGGCATAGGCGGCGACCGCCAAGATGAGCAAGGCGAGAACGCCCGCAACCACGGCGATTTTGGTCCTACGCCCGATATTGAAATATTAGGCACACAAGTCGGTCGTTCCGGCGGATATGTTTCGCCGATGGCCGGCAAGGACGGGATCCGCAAGGAGATCTGGAAGGCGATGGACCGCGAGGGTGTCTCCCGCTTCCCTGGAGCCGAGGGTCGTATCCCCAACTTCGCCGGGGCCCGCCTGGCGGCCGAGAAGCTCGCCGGCAACCGCCTCTGGAAGCGGGCGCGCGTAATCAAGGCCAATCCCGACTCTCCCCAGACCCACGCCCGGCGCACGGCCCTGGAAGAGGGCAAGACACTGATCATGGCGGTGCCGCGGCTGCGCGACCCGCATCCGTTTCGCGTGCTCGAGCCGAAGCGGCTCTCGAAAGCAGCGATGAAGGAGGCGGCGACGATCAAGGGGGCGCTCAAGCACGGGCGCGTGGTAGCCCTCGACGATCTGCCCGAGATCGACTTCGTCCTCACCGGCTCGGTCGCCGTCAACCTGAGCGGCGCCAGGATCGGCAAGGGCGGTGGCTACAACGACCTCGAGTACGGAATCCTGATCGACGCCGGCAAGATCGACGACCACACGACGATCGCGACCACGGTTCACCCGATCCAGATCGTCCGCCGGCACCTGCCGGTGATCTCCCACGACCTTCCCGTCGACCTGATCGCGACGCCGCGCGCCGTGATCGAGGTCGAGCGCCAGTACGAGCGTCCTCGCGGCATCCTCTGGGACCATCTGCAGCCGCCGCAGATTCGCGAGATACCGATCCTGGAACGGATGGGATATGCCTGATTCCCAAACGGTGATGAGCGGGTCGGTCGTCTTTCCGGCCTCCGACTACGGCAACCCCGATCCAGAGTGGCTCGAGATCGACTGGCGGGAGCACCTTCACCGGATAGAGCTGCCGGGCGCCGAGGTGAACTACGCCGAGATCGGCGAGGGCGAGCCGATCCTCTTCGTCCACGGCCTCGCCGGCTGCTGGCAGAACTGGCTCGAAAACCTTCCTCACTTCGGTCGCACCCACCGGGCCATCGCCCTTGACCTGCCCGGCTTCGGCGCGAGCCCGATGCCCTCATGGACGATCGACATGCCGGCCTACGGTCGCCTCATCCACGACTTCTGCGAGAAGCTCGGGATCGACCGGGTCGCAGCTCTGGTCGGCAACTCGATGGGCGGCTTCGTCTCGACCGAGGCGGTGATCGAACGGCCGTCACGATTCGAGCAGCTGGTCCTGGTCTCCGCAGCGGGAATCAGCTTCGCCGAGAAACAGGGACGACGGGACGCCGCACTAACCGCGATGTTCGAGGCGACCATTCCGCACCTTGCCGGCCCCCGCCAGACCTGGCTGGCCCGGCCGCGGGGGCGCCAGGTGGCCTTCGGCAACATCTTCAACTATCCGAACCGGGTGCGCCCCGAGCTGCTCCAAGAGCAAATCGACCCGAGCATCCGCAGCCCCGGCTTCGCCGACTCGATCCGGGCGATCGGTGGTTACGACACCCGCCACCGCCTGACCGAGATCGAGGTCCCGACGCTCGTCGTCTGGGGACTGAAGGACAGGATCGTCCCGGTCGAGGCGGCGATCGGCTATCACCGCCTGATCCCCGAGTCGCGCCTGGAGCTTTTCGAGCGGACCGGCCACGTGCCGCAGATGGAGCGGCCGGCGCGCTTCAACTCTTTGCTTGACGACTTCCTGGCGGATTAGCTGGTGATCGCGCCCTGCGCGGCGGACGAGACCGTCGCCGCGTACTTGGCCATCACACCCCGCTCGTAAAGCGGCTTGGGCGATACATATTCGGCGACCCGTTTGGCGATCTCATCGCCTGAGAGCGCCACGTCGAGGCGCCTTGCGTCGACATCGAGGCTGATCTCATCACCCTCGCGGATCGCCGCTATCGGGCCTCCCTTGACCGCCTCGGGGGCGACGTGGCCAACCATCAGACCGCGGGTGGCGCCGGAGAAGCGTCCGTCGGTGAGCAGTGCCACCTCCTCGCCCAAGCCCTCGCCGACGATCGCCGCGGTGACCTGCAGCATCTCGCGCATGCCGGGGCCGCCGACCGGGCCCTCGTTGCGGATCACGACAATGTCGCCGGGACGAATCGCCTGCTCCTTGACGGCGCGGAAGCATTCCTCTTCAGACTCGAAGACGCGGGCCGGGCCGACCTGCTTCTTGCGCTCGGTTCCGGCGAGCTTGACCACCGCACCGTCGGGGGCAAGATTGCCGCGCAGGATCGCCAGGCCCCCTTCGGTCTTGAGTGGGTCGGAGAGCGGCCGCACGACTTCCTGACCCTCGGCCTCGCTCGCGGCCTCGGCCTCTTCGCCGATCGTGCGCCCGCTGACCGTGATCGCGTCTCTGTGCAGCTTCCCCGCTTCGGCGAGTCGCTTGAGGATCAGCGGCACACCTCCGGCGCGGTAGAGATCGGTGGCAACGAAGCGCCCACCCGGCTTCAGGTCAGCGAGCAGCGGAGTTTCGCGCGAGATCCGCTCGAAGTCGTCCATGCCCAGCTCGATCCCGGCCTCGTGGGCGAGAGCGATCAGGTGAAGGACGACGTTGGTCGAGCCGCCCGAGGCGCAGGCACAGGCGATCGCGTTCTCCAGCGAGTCGCGGGTGATCACCTGGCTCGGCTTGAGATCATCGACGAGAACCTGCATCACCAGCTCGCCGATCCTCTCGGCCACGGTCCCCTTCTCGCCATCTTCGGCCGGCACCATCGCCGAGCCGCCTGGGCTGATTCCAAGCGCCTCGAAAGCGCAGGCCATCGTGTTGGCGGTGAACTGACCGCCGCAGGCTCCCGCGCCCGGACTGGCAACGCCCTCGAGCTCGTTCAGTTCCTCGTCGGTCAGATTGCCGGCCGCGTGCGCGCCGACGGCCTCGAAGATGTCGAGGATGGTCACGTCGCGGCCGTGCCAGCGCCCCGGCGCGATCGAGCCGCCGTAGAGCAGGACGGAGGGCACGTCGAGCCTGGTCAGCGCCATCGCACATCCCGGGATCGTCTTGTCGCAGGCGCAGAGCGCGACGATCGCGTCGAACTGGTAGCCGCGCGCCATCAGCTCGATCGAGTCGGCAATCACCTCGCGACTGATCAACGAGGCCTTCATCCCCTGGGTGCCCATCGTCACGCCGTCGGAGATCGCGACGGTGTTGAACTCCATCGGCGTGCCGCCGGCGGCGCGCACTCCCTCTTTGACGTGCTCGGCAAGGCCGCGCAGGTGAAAGTTGCAGGGCATCGCCTCGGTCCAGGTGTTGGCGATCCCGATCGTCGGCCGGCTGAGCGCGTCGTCGTCGAAGCCGATGCCCTTCATGTAGGCACGCGCGTGGGCACGCTCGGGCCCATCGAAGACCACGCTCGAGCGGGGACGGGGAAGCTTGGTGGAGGTGGAGCCGTTCGTGCTCATGGCTGAAATCTACTTGTCAGGTCGAGTACGTCGACCGGGCCGGGTCCCTCGCCGATGCCTTCGAGACCGGCTGCGACCGCGGCCGAGGCGATCTCCCTGGCCTTCCTCGCCCCCTCCAGCGGAGTCTCCCCCCGGGCGAGAAACGCGGCCAACGCCGAGGAGTGGGTGCAGCCGGAGCCATGCGAGGCGCCATCGGGGTGGCGCTCTCCCTCGATCGCAGCCGCCTCGGCGCCGTCGAAGAAGAGATCGACCACGCGCTCGCTATGGCCGCCGGTGACGACGACCGCTGCCGGACCCAGGGCGAGCACCTCGCGGGCGAGATCCTTTTGGGACTCCTGCTCCCCCGCCCCGGCCAGCGCCCGCGCCTCCGGAATGTTTGGAGTGACCACAGTCGCACGAGGCAGCAATCGCTCGACAAGCACGGTCGTTGCCTCATCGTCGAGCAGCACGGCCCCGCTCTCGGCGACCATCACCGGATCGACGACGATAGGCGCGTCGCCGACCAACTCCAGGGCCTCGAGCACCGCCTCGACGGTCTGCGCCGTGCCGAGCATGCCGATCTTGACCGCATCGACGCCGATGTCCTCCACCACCGCGCGAACCTGGGAAACGATCATCGCCGGCGAGATCGCTTCGACGGCAATGACGCCGATCGTGTTCTGCGCGGTGATCGCCGTGATCGCCGTGGTCCCGTACACGCCGCAAGCCGCAAACGCCTTTAGGTCTGCCTGGATGCCGGCGCCGCCGCCGGAGTCCGAGCCGGCGATCGAGAGGACGGTCGGGGTACGGGATCTGCTGGGCATGCTCGGCAGCCTAGATGCCCGGCGGCCGCATGTTGGTTCGTGTGTAGACACCGACCATGGAACAGGTGACATAGCCGAGCGCCTCGAGGTCGGCGAGCGCGGCCGCAACCGCACCACCGGCAAGCTCGAGGTCTGTCGCAACCGCATCGCAGGTCTCCGCGCCCAGCTCCAGCGACTCCAGAACCGAACGCTGCGCTGGCTCCAGCGCCGGGCCGGCGCGCTCGATTCGGCGCACGCCCGGACCGAGCATCGCGTCGAGCACGTCCTGAGCGTCGCGGACGAGGCACGCGCCCCCGGTCAACAGGTTGTTGGGGCCCGCCGAGAGCCGCGAACCGACAGGGCCAGGCACGGCGCCGAGATCTCTGCCGAGGTCGGCGGCAAGGTCGGCCGTGATCAGCGAGCCGGATCGCTCCGCAGCCTCGACCACGACGGTCATCCCCGAGAGGGCCGCCATGATCCGGTTGCGGGCGGGAAAGGACCAGCGCCAGGCGCCGGTCCCGGGTGGCAGCTCGGAGAGGACGAGGCCGCGCTCGCCGATCCGCCGCCAGAGCGAGCGATGGGAGGCGGGGTAAGCGACGTCGGCGCCGCAGCCGAGAACCGCGACCGTCAAGCCCGAGTCGATCGCTCCACGATGGGCGCAGGCGTCGATGCCGAAGGCGAGGCCGCTGATCACCACAAGCCCGGCCGTGGCCAGTTCCCTGCCCAACTCGCGTGCCACCTCGCGTCCGTAGCTGCTGGCCCGCCGGGACCCGACAACCGTCACCGCCTCGTCGGGCGCAAGTCGCGGCAGCAGTGCCACGTCGCCGCGGCCGAACAGTGCCCAGGGCGCATCGGCGGCGTCAATGAGCCCCACAGGAAAGAGTGGGTCGTGCCGACAGCAGGCCCAGCACTCCGCCGCCGCGAGCTCGTCCCGCAGGCGGACCTCGGACACCGCACCGATCCCCGCCAGAATCTGGACCGCCACCCGCGGTGCCACCACCGCGGCAAGATCCTCGTTGCCGAGTCGCAGCAGTTCCGGCGAGCGCCTACCCGGAGCGCCTGTGGCGATCTTCTCGATGTATGGCGCCAGATGAGCGAGCAGTCGCGAGCGACGCAGGCACTCGGGGCATGCTTCCGGGTTGACTTGGCTAATCACGGTCCCTCCTCCTCAGTTGCAGTGCCTGGGCGATCTGCTCGCGCCCGATCGACTCCGCGCCGGCCAGGTCGGCGATCGTGCGGGCCAGTCGCAAGACGCGGTCGTGCGCACGGCCGCTGAGCCGGCGGCGCGAATAGGACTCGGCGAGGAGTGCCGCCGCCTTCTCCCCGAGAACGCAGTCGCGCGCCTCGGCAGGAGTCATCTCGGCGTTGCAGCGCCCGGCACCAAGGCGACTTTCCTGCCGCTGTCGCGCACCTGCGACCCGCTCGCGCACGCTCGCTGAGCGCTCACCCGGGGGACCGCCGATCTCCGCCGCGCTGGGTTGGCGGATCGCGACGAGGATGTCGAGGCGGTCGGCGAGCGCACCGCTGAGCCGACCCTGATAGCGGCGCACGGCGAGTGGCGCGCAAGTGCACTCGGGGTCGGCCTCGCCGCGCCCGCACGGGCAAGGGTTGGAGGCGGCAACGAGCATGAAGCGACAGGGCAGGCGGCGGTTACTACTGGCGCGGGAGATCGTCACCCAACCGCTCTCGAGCGGCGCGCGCAGGGCCTCCAGTGCGTCGCGCCGGAACTCGCAGAGCTCATCGAGGAAGAGGACGCCGCGGTGGGCGAGGGTCGCCTCTCCAGGGCCCGGCGGGTTGCCACCCCCGACCACACCGGCGGGGCTGACGGTGTGATGTGGGGCGCGAAACGGTCTGCCGCCACCGAACCCGTCACCGAGTCGCCCACAGGCGCTGGCGATCCGCGCGACCTCCAGGGCCTCCTCATTACTCAGTGGCGGCAGAATCGAAGGTAGGCGGCCGGCGGCAAGGGACTTGCCGGCACCGGGCGGCCCGACCATCAGCAGGCTGTGGCCGCCGGCTGCCGCGACCTCAAGCGCGTAGCGGAGGTGCGGCTGCCCGCGCAGATCGGCTAAATCAGGGCCGCCTGGCCCATGGGTCAGCGGCAGCGGCAATGGTGGCGGGGGAGCTGGCTTCCACTCACCCCCGGCCAGTCCAGGGATCTGCATCAGGTGATCGAGCGGCAGCACCTCGATCCCGCCGACCAGCGCTGCCTCGGGACCATTCTCAGCCGGGATGATGAGCGCCTCGGCACCCTGCTCACGGGCTGCCTCTGCGATCGCAAGCACTCCCGGAATCGAGCGCACCGTGCCGTCCAGTGCCAGCTCGCCGGCCATCGCGAGACGCGGCAGGCGCTCCCAATCGAGCTGACCGGACGCCACCAGCAGCGCCACCGCAATCGGCAAGTCGAGACCGGGGCCGGCCTTACGCAGGCTGGCCGGCGCCAGGTTGGCGACGATCCGCCGCAGCGGAAAATCGAAGTCGCAGTTGGCGATCGCCGCACGGACCCGCTCCCGCGCCTCTCGAACGGCCGTATCGGCCAGGCCGACGACCGAGAAGGCCGGCAGGCCACGGTGCACGTCGACCTCGACCCGCACCGGACGGGCCGCGATGCCGTCGAGCGTAAATGTCTGGGCCGTGGCGAGCATTGCGGCCACGCTGGCGGGTCCAGACGCGCGTGTGGTGCGCAACTTCAAAATCCTCTGAACCAACTTTGTGACCGAAGGCAGGCATGCGCCGGGTGCCCTAGCTTCGCCACATGACCACGGCACGCCAGCGACTCGGCCAAGCGGCCGAGGATCTCGTCGCCGCAAGGCTCGCAAGCGCAAACTGGGAGCTCGTCGAGCGCAATGCCCGCAGCCGCTACGGCGAGCTCGACATCGTCGCCCTTGACGGGCGCACGCTGGTCTTCGTCGAGGTCAAGGCGGGCCGGGCCGGCTCGAGCTTCGGCCCCGAGCGGCCTGTGCTATCCGTTGACTTCCGCAAGCAGCTCCGCATCCGTCGCCTCGCCACGACCTGGATGAGCGCGCGGCGCGACCTGCATTACTACGACGAGATCCGCTTCGACGCGATCGGCGTCACCTATGACCACAATGGCCATGTCGTTGAATACGAGCACATACGCGGAGCCTTCTAACGAGTTCGCCTGACCAAGCAGGTCAAGGACGCAGGGAGCGTGGCGTGCTCTGCACGCGAGCGACCGAGGACGCAGAGATGCGCCGGTCAGGCGAACTCGAGCTGAGAGTAAGCAACGCTCTGGAACGAGCGGCGATGCAAGGGTGAGATGCCGATTCGCTCGATCGCGGCGCGGTGCTCGGGGGTCGAGTAGCCGACATGCTCCTCGAAGCCCCAGCCGGGATGCTCGCCGGCAGCGCCATGCATGTAGCGGTCGCGGGTCACCTTGGCGATCACCGATGCGGCGGCGATCGCGGCGCTGGTGCCGTCACCTTCGATCACGGCACGATGTGGAACCGCACAGTTCCGTAGAGAGAAGCCGTCGACCAGGCAGGTCGCCTCCTCGCCGGGCTCCAGCCTCTCCAGGGCCTTCGATAGCGCTTCGATATTGGTTACGTGCAGGCCGCGGTCGTCGATGCCGCGTGCGCAGCGGACCACGACACTGACCCGGCTGGCGGCGCGCAGCACCGACGGGTACATCTCCTCGCGCCGCTCGGGCTTCATCTGCTTCGAGTCGTGCAGGCCGGCGAGGGCGCGGCGGTCCGTATGGGAGAGAGACTCGTAGTCGATCAACACCGCGGCGGCAACCAGCGGGCCAGCCAAGCAGCCCCGCCCCGCCTCGTCGGCACCGGCGACCTGACGAGTGCCGAGCCCACGGTCGAAGGCGAAGAGGCGGCGGGAACGTGCCAGCCGCCGCTTGTGAGCTTTAGAGGACCCCGACCCGGTCTGGCGGCCAGTAGGTGGCGAAGGCCTCGCCGATGATCCACTTGCGGGGGACGGGTCCCCAGAAACGGCTGTCGTCACTTGCCCCACGGTTGTCGCCCATCATGAAGTAATAGTCGGGTGGAATCGTGATCGGTTTGGGCAAATTGCAAGCAGGGGCTGCGCCACAAGGCATCGTGTAAGGCTCATCGGTCTTCTCGACCCCGTTGACCACCGGGTGACCGTCGCGCACACTGAGCGTGTCGCCGGGACCGGCGACGATCCGCTTGATGAAGTTCTGGCTGGACTCGGCTTCGGTAGGCCGCGGGCAGGACTCGCGTGGCGAGTGAGGGGCCCCGCATTCGGTGCCGTTGTCCGCTCCGGCGGGCGGGTGGAAGACGACGATGTCACCGGGACTCGGGTCCTTGAAGTGGTAGAGGAAGCGGTTGACGAGCACGCGCTGGCCGACATCGAGGGTTGGCTCCATCGATTCGGAGGGAATCTGGTACGGCTTGATCAGCCAAGCCTGAATCGCCAGCGCCAGTCCAAGCGCGAGAGCGACGATCACCACGAGCTCGATCAGGCCGCCGGCGCGGCTTTCGGGCTTGGGGATCCGCGGTCTCAGGCCGAGTCCTCGCCGGAGTCGCCGGAATCCTCCTGCGGCGACTCATCCTCGGCATCCTGCGCCGCGGCGGTGTCCTTGGTCTCCCCTGCCTCGGGCGCCTCAGCGTCCGTGCCTGCTTCTACCTCAGTCTCTGCCTCTGCCTCGACCTGCGGCGACTCCTCGGCCTCCTCAGCTCCCTCCGCAGGCGCCTCGGCCTCCCCGGCGTCCTCCGCAGGCGCATCTGACGTGGGTGGCGTGGAGGTGGGCTCCTCGCCCGCAGCCTGCGAGGACGAGGAGTCCTCCTCCACGACAGGACCCGCGTCCTGAGACTCCTCGGCAGCGGGCGGATCGGGAGGCAGTGGCGCCGAGATCAGCTCGTCGTCGATCCCCCAGCGCCGCTCGGCAACCCTGGCTGCCTTACCGATCCGGCCACGCAGGTAATACAGCTTCGCCCGGCGCACGTCGCCGCGGGCGGCGATCTCAAGTTTCTCGATCTTGGGCGAGTGCAGCGGGAACGTTCGCTCGACTCCAACGCCGAACGACTGCTTGCGGACGGTGAACGTCTCGCGGGCGCCAGAGCCTTGCCGCTTGAGGACGATCCCCTCGAAAACCTGAGTGCGGCGGCGGCTGCCCTCGATGACTTGGAAGTGAACGCGCACGCGATCGCCCGGCGCGAAGGACGGAAGTCCCTGCCGCTGCTGGCGACGCTCGATGCTGTCGATTACGCTGCTCATTTGGCGAGAAAAAGCCGCCGGACCCAGCTGCGGGTGCCGCGCGGCCGAGGAATCGTACCTACTCGGGATCTTTTTCGAACTGCTCGGCTCGCGCGCGGCTCTGCTCGGCCCGCCACGCACGCACTCGCTCGTGATCGCCGGAGACCAGGACGTCAGGTACCCCCCAGCCTCGATACGAGGGCGGACGGGTGTAGTGCGGATACTCCGGTGCCCCCTCCAGAACGCGACTGAAGGACTCCTCGACCGCGCTCTGCTCGTGCCCGAGGGCACCTGGCAACTTGCGCATCAGCACGTCGGCGACCACCATCGCCGGCAGCTCCCCTCCGGCCAGCACGTAGCGGCCGATCGAAACCTCGTCATGCGCAAGGTGGTCATGCACCCGCTCGTCGAACCCCTCATAGCGCCCGCAGAGCAGCGCCACATGGTGCTCCCGCGTCAACTCATCGGCAAGCTCGTCATCGAGCAGTCGCCCCGTCGGCGAGAGCAAAACGACCCGCGGGCTCTCCCCGTTCGCGTAGGCGGCCTGGAGAGCGGTGTCGACCACGTCGACCCGGAGCACCATCCCAGCTCCTCCCCCGTAGGGAGCGTCATCGACCTGCCCAGCCCCGAGCGGAGTCGTGTCGCGGTAGTTGAAAAACCGCAGCTCGTTCCCTTTGCTCAGCGCGTTCTGCACCGAGCGCTGCGACTGGAACCAGTCGAAGGCCTCCGGAAAGAGGGTGAAGACGTCGAGCTTCAAGCGCTCAGTCGAGGATGTCGACGATGACGCGGCGATCGAGGCGGACGGCGGCCGCCTTGGCGACGGTCCGGATGGCGTTGGCAACACGCCCACCTTTGCCGATCACGCGCCCAAGATCGTCCTCGGCGACGCTGATCTCATAGATCAGGTCCCCGTCCTCTTCGAGCTCCTCGACCTCGACCGCGTCGGGGTCCTCGACCAGGGCCCTGACGAGGAACTCCAAGAGCTCGGTCATCAGATGACCAACTTCATGGCCGCGTGCGACCGGGGGCGCGCGTGGCCAAGCAGATCAAGGACGCAGGGTTTGCCTTTGCTGGTTGCAAAGGCAAACCCGAGGACGCAGAGATGCGCAGTGCCACGCGCGTCATCCGGGCGTGCGGGGTCGTGGAGTTGGTCATCTAACTGCCGGAGGCGGCGATGCCTTTGGTCCGCAGCAGCGTGGCCACGGTCTCCGAGGGTTGCGCTCCGTGCTCCAGCCAGTGGCGCGCGCGCTCCTCGTCGAACTCGATCGTCGAGGGCTCGGTCTGCGGGTTGTAGCGACCGATCGTCTCGATCGTCCGACCGTCACGCGGGGAGCGTTTGTCGGCGACGACGATCCGCCAGATCGGATTCTTCTTCGAACCCACCCTTCTAAGTCTGATTCGTACAGCCATCGGCCGCGAGAGGTTACAGGACTTGCCCGGCACGCCCGGACGAAGCCGGGCTGACGCCCGGCTCACCGGTCGCTGCGCTCCCTGGGAGGACGTGCCGGCTGACTATTAGCGCCTGCGGTACTTCGGGCGCGGAGCGCTGCCCGCCATCTGGGCCAACTGCTGCGGGTCGGGGGCATTGCCGGACATCATCTGCCGCATCATTTTGCGCATCTGGTCGAACTGCTTGACCAGCTGGTTGACCTGCTGAATCTTGGTCCCCGAGCCATGGGCGATCCGTTTGCGCCGCGAGCCCTTGATGATCGCCGGGTTGGCGCGCTCCAGCGGAGTCATCGAGAGGATGATCGCCTCGACCCGGTCGAGCTCGCCCTCGTCGACGTCGGCGTTCTTCAGCTGCTTCATCGCCCCCATGCCAGGCAGCATCCCGATCAGGCCGCTGAGCGGGCCCATCTTGCGCACCTGACGCATCTGCTGGAGGAAGTCCTCGAGGGTGAAGCGGTCGCTTTCGAGTTTCTTCTGCAGATCCTCGGTTTGGCGCTCGTCGACCTGCTGCTCGGCTTTCTCGATCAGGCTGAGCATGTCGCCCATGCCGAGGATCCGCGAAGCCATGCGGTCGGGGTGGAAGCGATCGAAGGCCTCCAATTTCTCGCCGGTCGAAGCGAAGAGGATCGGCTTGCCGGTCACCGCTTTGACCGAGAGCGCGGCGCCGCCACGGGCGTCGCCGTCGAGCTTGGTCATCACCACGCCGTCGAACTCGGCCACCTCGGCGAACGATTCGGCGACGCCGACGGCGTCCTGGCCGGTCATCGCGTCGACGACCAGCAGCACGTCGTGCGGCTTGGTCCGCTTGCGGATCTTGGCCAGCTCGTCCATCAGGTCTGCATCGATATGGAGGCGCCCCGCGGTGTCGACGATGAGAACGTCGCGCTCCTCCTCGCGAGCGCGGTCGAGTGCCCAGGCGGCGATCTCTACAGGGTCGGCGTCGGTGCCCTGCTCATAGACCGCGGCCCCGGCGCGCTTGCCCACGGTGACCAGCTGATCGACCGCAGCTGGGCGATAGACGTCGCAGGCGGCGAGGGCGACAGTTTTGCCCGACTCGCCGAGGTGGCGAGCGAGCTTGGCACAGGCGGTCGTCTTGCCCGAGCCCTGCAACCCGGCCATCAGGATCACCGTCGGGCCATTGGAAGCGAAGGCCAGATCGCGCCCGGTGCCGCCCATCAGCCCGGTCAGCTCCTCGTTGACGATCTTCACCACCTGTTGGCCGGGGTCGAGGCTCTCCAGCACATCGGCGCCAAGGCAACGCTCCTTCAGCGTCTTGGTAAAGGTTTTGACGACCTTGAAGTTGACGTCGGCCTCGAGCAGGGCGAGGCGGATCTCGCGCATCGCCGCATCGACATCGCCCTCGTTCAGCTTGCCGCGCGAACGGACGTCGGAGAGGGTCGCCTGGAGGCGGTCTGAGAGCTGGTCGAACACCGCAGAGGAGCTTAGGGGAGCGCGCCTACTCGGCGAGCAGGGCGCGGGCGAAGTCGGCTGGGTCGAACGGGCGCAGGTCCTCGAGCGTCTCCCCCGTGCCGATCAATTTCACCGGGATGCCGAGCTCGTTGGCGATCGCCAGCACGATCCCGCCCTTGGCGGTGCCGTCGAGCTTGGTCAAGACGACACCGTCCACCTCGACGGCTTCGGAGAAGATCTTTGCCTGGCGCAGGCCGTTCTGGCCGGTCGTCGCGTCGATCGAGATCAGCGTCTCGTGCGGGGCATCGGGCATCTGCTTGGCGATCACGCGGCGCACCTTGGTCAGCTCGTCCATCAGGTTGCCCTGGGTGTGGAGGCGACCGGCGGTGTCGACGATCACCACGTCGGCACCGCGGGCGCGTGCGGCGGCGACCGCGTCGAAGGCGACTGCGCCGGGATCGCCCCCTGGCGCCGAGCGGATCAGTTCCGCTCCCGCCCGTTGCGCCCACTCGGCCAGTTGCTCGGCCGCGGCAGCGCGGTAGGTGTCGGCGGCAGCCAGCACGACCGTGAGGCCGAATTCCTTGGAGAGATGCCAAGCGAGCTTGCCGATCGTCGTGGTCTTGCCGGTGCCGTTGACGCCGACCATCAGCAGCACTGCCGGCTCGCCACTGAGGTCGATCGGGCTACGGCCTCCCGAGGCGACCTCGGCGAGGATCTCGATCAGCCGCTCGCGGACCGCATCGCCGTCCGCTGAGACGGCGCCGCTCTCAACCTCCTGCTCCAGCCGTTCGACCACCTCGGCCGTGGTCGGCGCCCCGGCGTCGGCCAGGATCAGCGCCTCCTCGAGTCGCTCCCAGGTCTCCTCGTCGATTCGATCGAAGAGACTCGCCGAGATCTCCTCGGTCAGCGCCTGGCGACTTTTCGAGAGGCTCTCGCGCAGGCGGCCGAAGACACCGCGACGGCGTTCCTCGCTTTCGGGCTCGGCTGCGGGCAACGCCGAGCCGCGCGCGCCGAGATCGAAGATCTCCTGCCAGGAAGTGGGCATCGCCTGCTAGGCGGCAGCGGCCGAGTCGTCGCGGGCCGGAGGTTCGCCGGGGGGCTTTTGGCCAAGCACCCCGCCTGCCTGCTCGCTCCGCTCCGCGCCAACCCCGGCGAAGGGCGGCGGGCTCGTCGCCTCCGCCTCCTCTTCCACTTCGCGCGGCAGCCGGCGCGAGACCACTTTCGTCACGCCGTCGCCGCCCATGGTCACGCCGTAGAGGACGTCGGCGGCGTCCATCGTCCGTTTCTGGTGGGTGACGACGACGAACTGGGCGCGGTCGGAGAAGCGGCGGATCAGCTGCAGGAAGCGGTCGATGTTGGCGTCGTCCAGCGCGGCCTCGACCTCGTCGAGGATGTAGAAGGGGCACGGCCTTGCCAGGAAGACGGCGAAGACGAAGGCGAGCGCAACCAGCGACTTCTCGCCGCCGGAGAGCAGGGAGAGCTTGCGGGTCGACTTGCCGGCCGGAGTGACCTCGATCTCCACTCCGAGCTCCTCCCGCTCTTCGTCCTCGCGCTCCTCCCCGTCGCCCTCCTCCTCTGGCTCAGCCTCCTCGGCGTCGCGCACCGGGTGGAGGCTGACCCGCCGCAGGCGGCCGCGCCCTCCGGGGAAGAGGTGCTCGACCATCTCCTCGAAGTTCTTTGCGGTCGCCTCGAAGGTCTGCTCGAAGGCGCGCTCGATCTCCTGGTCGATCTCACGGATCAACGCCTCCAGCTCGCGCATGCCACGCTCGGTGTCCTCGCGCTGGGTCTGCAGCGACTCGACGTGCTCGCGGGCCTCCTCGTACTCCTGCTCGGCGAGCGGATTGACCGGCCCGATCTGGGCGCGGCGACGCTCCAGCCGCTGCAAGCGGCGATCGATGTCGGCTCGCTCCTCATCGCTCAGAGCCTCCTCGGCGGTCTCAATCCCCTCGCCCAGTCGCTCGGCGATCGAGGCCATCTCCTTGGCGGCCTCGGCGCGGCGATCGCCGAGGTGCGCAGCCTCGACCTGCGCCGCGGTGAGCGCGTCTGAGGCGGCCTTCATCTCCACCTGCAGCTCGGACTCCTGGCGCGAGCACTCGCGCATCTCCTCTGCGATCGCATCGCCGTCGCCCTCCTCGCCGACCACCTTCGCTTCGATTCGCTCGACCCGGACGCGGATCGAGGCTTCCGCCGCGGCGACCGCGGCGGCGGAAGCGCGGACGTCGTCGAGCAACGCCTCGCCGGCGGCGACGCGCTCGCGCAAGGCCTCACGGTGGCGCTCACCGAGCAAGCCCTCGGCACGGCGGGCATGCCTGGCGGCGCGCTCGGCGCCCGCCTGGACAGCGCCCAGCGCCGACTCCCGCTCGGACTCGGCGGCATCGGTGGAGCGCGCCTGCTCCAGGCCACCAACCGCGCCGGTCAGACCGGCGTCGATCTCGGCCAGCTCCTCCTCGAGCTTGCGGGCGCGCTCGGCCGGCGCCCCTTCGGCCGAACCGAGATCGAGAGTCAGCGGCCCGAACTCTGCCCGCAATCCCTCCAGGGCACTCGCCAGCTCCGTCTCGCGATCGCCGAGCCCGGCGGCGCGCACGGCGACTCGCTGCTGCTCGCCTCGCAGCCGGGTCAGCAATCCCCATGCCTGGGTGCGCTCGCGATCGCGAGCGGCGAAGCGCTCCTCGGCCGCGCGGCGCCGTCCGCTCACCTCGGCTAAGCGCTTCTCGACCTCCGTCTGCTTGGCTCGGGCCTTCTCGGCGGCACGCTCCGCTGCTTCGGCTCGATCCTTGCCGAAGCGCAGTTCCTCGGCGACCAGGCGGCCGCGCTGCTCCAGCTCCTCGCGCTCGATCCGGGCGCCGAGCTCGGCCGCCTGGGCCTGCCGCTTCAGCGGCCGCAGCCGCGCCCGTGCCTCGCGCTCCAGGTCGAGGGCGCGGTCGAGGTTGTCGCGCGCGGCGCGCAGCTTCAGCTCGGCGCGACGGCGGCGCTTGCGGTGCTTGCCGAGGCCCGCCGCCTCCTCGACCAGCAGCCGTCGCTCGCGCGGTTTGGAGTGGATGATCGACTCGACGCGGCCCTGGCTGATCACCGAGTGCATCTCACGACCCAGGTTGGTGTCGGAGAGGATCTCGACCACATCGACGAGGCGGCAACGGGCCCCGTTGAGCCGGTAGACGCCGTCACCGGAGCGGTCGAGCGTGCGCTGGATCGCGATCTCGGAGAGTTCGGTCGCGGCGCGGCCTTCGGAGTTGTCGATCACGACCTCGACCTCGGCGGCGCGGCGCTGGCCGACGCCCTGCCCTCCGGCTGAGATCACGTCCTGCATCGAGGCGCCGCGAATCGCGCCCGGGCTCTGCTCGCCGAGCGCCCAGAGCACCGCGTCGGTGATGTTCGACTTGCCGGAGCCGTTGGGTCCGACGATCACGCTCACGCCTGGAGAGAACTCCAGCTTGGTGCGCGCGGGGAACGACTTGAACCCCTTCATCTCGATCGATCTCAAATACATCTCTCGTCCTCGGTCCGGAAGGCTGGCGGGTGGGTCGGACGCGACCTCCCCCCTATCCCCGGAGGCGCTTCAGCGCCTCCTCGGCCGCTACCTTCTCCGCTGCCTTCTTGCTCCATCCGGCGCCGGTACCCACGCTTTCACCGTCGACGGTCGCCTCCACTTCGAAGGTGCGCCGGTGCGCGGGGCCCGATTCGCCAATGACGGCATAGGTTACGCGTGCTCGCCGCCGTGCGAGCAGCTCCTGCAGCGCCGACTTCGCATCTACCGGAGCTTCTACCGCCTGTTCGATCTGGGCCTCGAAGGCAGCGCCGACGGCGGTGGCGACGCGATCGAATCCGAAGGCGACGAAGCAGGCACCGATCAGCGCCTCGGTCACCTCCGGCAGCGGCCGCGAGCCTGCCAGCAGAACCTTTGCCGGGATCGCCTCCTCGACCTCTGGCTCAGCCCCCTCGAGCATCGTCGGCACTCCCAGTTCGCGCCCTACCTCCGCGCAGGCGACGCCGCTGACCGTCTGGTTGTGGATCTTGGTCAGGCCGCCGGCATCCACCTCCGGGAACTGCGCATAAATGCCGGCGGCGACGGCGAGGGCAAGCACGCTGTCGCCGAGATAGGCGAGACGCTCATAGGATCGGGGCGACTCCTCGGTCCAGGAGGAATGTGTGAGGGCGCAACGCCGCAGCTCGTCGGGGAGCTCCGCGACGAGCTCGGCGAGCGCCTCGGCGCTCACGCCGGAGCGTGCTCCAGGACAAAACCGACCGCGTCGCCGACGGTCTCGATCCGCGCCGCCTGCTCCTCGGAGACGGAGATCCCGTAACGGTCCTCCAGCTCCATCACCAGCTCGTAGAGGTCGAGCGAGTCCGCGTCCAAGTCCTGCTTGAAGCGGGTCTCGTCGGCGATCTTCGCCGGATCGGCCTCGAGCTCCTCGGCGAGGTGGTCGCGCACCAGATTGAAAACCTCATCTCGTTGCATCCAAGTTTCCTATCACGCGCCCGCGTCGGCCGCGAGAGCGCCCCTGGTAGCGCCGCCCTCCTCGAGCAGCGCCGCGGTGCGATCGACCGCGCCCACCTCGACGCAACGTGCGGCCAGGCGCACGGCGTTGGCAATCCCCTCGGCGCCGGCGCTGCCGTGCCCGACCACGGCGATGCTGCGCAATCCGAGCAGGATCGCGCCGCCGGTCGAGTCCGGGTGCAGCTCGCGACGCAGGCCGCCAAGCGCGGGGCGTATCAGCAACCCGCCGAGGGCGGCGAGCGGGTTGATCCGCGCCGCATCGCGAATGGCGCCGGTGACCGTGCGTGCGGTCCCCTCCATCAACTTCAACGAGACGTTGCCGGTGAAGCCGTCGGTGACGACGACATCGGCTTTGCCGCCTGGCAGGTCGCCCCCCTCTAGGTTGCCGGCAAAGTCGATTCCCGGCGCATCGGCGAGCAGAGCGTGCGCGGCAACCACTTCCTCCCGCCCCTTGCCGGCCTCCTCACCGACCGAGAGCAGGCCGACGCGGGGTCGCGCAATGCCGAGAACCGCCTCGCTGAAAGCGGCGCCGAGGAAGGCGAACTGGACCAGGTGCTGGGCGCGCACCTCGACGTTGGCGCCGACGTCGAGAAAGAGCACCGGTTTACCAGGGACCGGCAGCTGCACGGCAAGCGCCGGTCGCTGTACGCCACGCAGGCGGCGCAGGCCGAAGGTCGCCGCCGCCATCGTCGCCCCGGTAGAGCCGTGGCTGACCATCGCGTCCGCCTTGCCCTCAGCGACATCGCGCGCCACCCGGACAACCGAGGCCTCTTTCTCCGCCCGCACGGCAGGCACCGGGTCCTCCGCATTGCCGATCCACTCTGAGGTCGGAGTGACCTCGATCCCGTCTACACCGTCGAGCCCGAGCTCCTCCGGCGGACCGAAGACCCTGATCCGGATTCCGTCGGCAGTCGCCATCCTGGCCCCCTGGGCCAACACACCGAAGCCCTGCTCGGCGCCGAAGCCGTCGAGGGCGACGGTCACGCCGTCGGCCATCGTCTACTCGGTGTCGGGAGCGGGCGCGGCCGGGTCGACGATCGAGTGCTCGATCACCTCACGACCCTTGTAGGTACCGCAGGTCGGGCAGACCCGGTGCGGCAACCGCGGGCTGTGGCAACGCGGACAGTTGTTGAGCCGCGCCTTGCCGGCCTTGTGGTTCGCGCGCCGCTTGTCTCGCCGCTGCCGGGACGTTCTCTTCTTTGGGACAGCCATGAGTCGCGGAATGGTAGTGCAAGTGCAAGGAGAGGGTCGGGGGTCTCCCGGCAGAAACTCGTGAGCCGGTGAGATTGGCGCCCCCGGCACGCGACCGTCGCGGGTTTCGGACGGGAGACCCCCGACCCTCTCCTCAGTAGGTCGCCCGCACTACGGCGAGACCATCGGCTTTCCAGGTGACCTCCCCACCGCACCACTCGACGAGGTTGTCGAGCTGGTCGTCCTCGAAGACGTCGCCGATGACCAGGGAGCGGGAGTGGTCTTTTACGCGGCGGAAGAGAGCTTGCTTTTGCTCGTCGGTCAGGTCGTTGACCGAGAGGACTGAGATGACCAAGTCCCAGGGGCCGTCGGGGAGCGGATCCTCCATGCGGGCCAGCTGTACGTCGTCGTAGCTCTGCCGGGCGCGGAAGACCATGTCCGGGCTGGAGTCGAGCCCGACCACCCAGCTGTCGGGGTAGGCCTCGATCAGGCGCTTGGTCGTTTCGCCAGTACCCATTCCCAGCTCCAAGACCCGCTCGGGCGGAAAGGGGATCGCGGCGATCGCCTGCTCCTGCAGGTCGTCGTAGCGCGGGATCTTGGAGCGAATCCGCTCCAGATACTCGTCGGGTGTCCAGTCGAATTGACCCATTTCGTAATCTCGTTGTGAGGGTGCCATCGTAAGCGGCGGGGCGGAGGAGCCAGGCAATGGCCAAAACGGACAGCACGATCATCGACCTTGCTCGTCTCTCGCTTTCCCATGGCGAGGGAGCGCGTTTCGACGTTCCGGTGCGCCTCGAACCGCTGGAGCTTGGCGGGCAGACCTATGTTCCGCCGGGGGACACCGTCGAGGCGAGGCTCGACCTCTCCCGGCCGAGCAACGGCTATGCATTCAGGCTGCGCTTTCCGCTGCGAGTCGACGGCCCTTGCGTCCGCTGCCTCGAGGACGCAGCGGTGGAGACCGAGGTCGACGCTCGCGAGGTCGATCAGTCCGACACCGACGACGAGGAGCTGCGCAGTCCCTACGTAGTCGAAGACAAATTAGACCTCGGCCGCTGGGCCCACGACGCAGCGATCCTGGCCCTCCCAGCCCGCATCCTCTGCCGCCCCGACTGCGCCGGCCTCTGCCCAGTCTGCGGCGAGCCCCTAAACGACGCCAACCCCGAGGACCACAAACACAACACCGGCGGGGATCCAAGGTGGAGCAAACTCAAAGAGCTAAAGCTGGACCAGCAGTAAACGCCCCGCCTAGAGGACGGAGTCGGGGGTCCTCCGACAGGAACTTGTGAGCGGGCGAGATTTGCGCCCTCGCCAGACGACCGTCGCGGGTTCCAGGCGGAGGACCCCCGACTCCGTCCCCCAAACCGCCGCGACTAAGGCTGCTCGTCCAGCTCGGCGACCGGCTGCTCTTCGTCACGGCCGGCGAGCCGGTCGCGGCCGCGCTGCACGGCCGCGAGGAACTTCTGAAGATTGACCTCGAGCGTGTTGAGGATCTCGTCGGCGTAGTCCTCCGCGCCGAGACGGATCTCACGCTCTCTCGTGCGTGCGTCCTCGACGATCTCGTCGGCGGCCCGCTCGGCCTGCTTGGTGACCTCCTCGTCGGAGATCAGGCGGGCCTGCTGCTCGCGCGCCTCGCGTACGATCCGCTCCGCCTCGCGTTTGGCCTCGGCGAGCATCTCCTGGCGCTCCTTGACGATCCAGCGCGCCTGCTTGATCTCCTCGGGGATCGTCGCGCGCATCTGGTCGAGGAGGTCGTAGATCTCCTCGCGGTCCACGCGGACCTGATCCGTGAGGGGCACGGGTCGGGCGTTGTGGACGACATCGTCCAGCTTGTCTATGAGAACGAGAACGTCCATCAGCAGTGCGTAAGCCTACGTGTCAGAGGCACTTTCGGTGAAGAAGCCGTGATTTCCTCGGCTTTTTGCAAACTCTCGCCCACAAGGCGACAGGTTGTCAAAAGCCTACCTCTCGCCCAGGCGGTCTGCCATCGCGGCTGCCACCGGTGTTGGAACGAGGTCGGAAACGTCGCCGCCGAAGGTCGCCATTTCCTTGACCCCGGTCGAGGAAAGGAAGCTGTACTGGGGCGAGGCGATCATGTAGATGCTCTCGATCCCGGGGTCGAGCTTGCGGTTGAGCTGCGCCATCTCGAACTCGTACTCGAAGTCGGAGATCGCCCGCAATCCCTTGACGATCGCCCGCGCCCCCGATTCGCGCGCGAACTCGACCAGCAGGTTGGAGAAGATCCGCGCCTCGACATTGGCGAGGTCGGCGGTCGCCTCTTCGATCAGGGCCATTCGCTCCTCGGCGGTGAAGAGCGTCTTGTCCTTGCGCATCGGGTTGTTGACGATGCCGACGACGACCCGCTCGAACACCTCGGAGCTGCGGGTGATGATGTCGATGTGCCCGTTGGTGACCGGGTCGTAGCTGCCGGGACAGACGACGGTGCCGTCGCGCTCTGCCATCAGCTCGGTTCTCCGTAGAAGGAAACGTCGGCGGCGCCGTAGCGGCGCTGGCGCAGCGTCTCGAGCGAGTCGAGCCGCAACGGACGCCGTGCGCCGCTCTCGACGACAGCCCGTCCGTCGTCGGCGAGCAGCCGCGGAAGATGTGTATTCAGTTCCTGCCCCACGCGATCGGCAAGTTTATAGGGGGCGTCGACGAAGACGAGATCGAAGCGGACTGCATCCCGTTCGGCGGCGGCGCTCGCCAGCCAGCGCTGGACGTCGCCGCGCACCAGCTCGGCGCGCTCGCCGAGGCCGAGCCGCTCGACGTTGCCCAGCGCCGGTCGCGTGTCGCGGTCGACGAGGACGGCGTCGGCGGCCCCGCGCGAGAGCGCCTCGATGGCGAGCGCCCCGGTGCCGCAGTAGAGGTCGAGGACGCGTGTGCCGGTCACATCCCCTAGCGCCGAGAAGACTGCCTCGCGGACCCGGTCCGAGGTCGGGCGCACCTTCCAGCCGCGCGGCGCGAACAGGCGCTGCCCCTTCAGCTCTCCGGCAATGACCCTCATACCGTCATCAGAGCGGAATCGGGTCCGAGGCGCCGGCGCCGAAGCGGCGGTGGGCAGCATCTAGCAACGGCCCCAGCTCGGGAACATCGAGCGAACCGTGGTCTCGCAACAGGGTCAGAACCTCGTCGCGAGCGGCCGCGAGAAGTGCCGTTTCCTCCGGCAGCTCGGCGACGGCAAAGCGCGGCAGGCCGCTCTGGCGGGTGCCCAGCACCTCGCCCTCGCCGCGCAGCGTCAGGTCGACCTCGGCGAGCTTGAAGCCATCGCGCTCGCGCGCAACCGCCTTCAAGCGCCGCCTTGCCATCCCACCAGCGTCTTCTGGGAAGAGCAGGCAGAGGGAGCTGTGCGCACTCCGGCCAACGCGCCCGCGCAGCTGGTGCAGCTGGGAGACCCCGTAGCGCTCCGCCCCCTCGATCACCATCACCGTCGCGTTGGGCACGTCGATGCCGACCTCGATCACAGTGGTCGCAACCAGCACGTCGGTGAGCCCCGAAGCGAACGCCTCCATCGCCGCCGCCTTGCGTGCCGAGGGCATCTGACCGTGGATGACGCCGACCGAGAAGCCCGCCAGCTCCTCGACCTTCAACCGGGCGGCCTCTTTCTCCGCGGCCTTCCCCTGCATTTTCTCCGACTCCTCGACCAGAGGGCAGACGACAAACGCCTGCCGACCCTCCCTCAGCTCGGCGCGGAGGAACTCATAAGCAGCGGGACGGTCGTCCTCGTCGACGACACGCGTCTCGACCGGCAGACGCCCCGCGGGAAGCTGGTGCAGCGCGGTCGTATCGAGGTCGCCATACGCGGTCAGCGAGAGCGTCCGCGGGATCGGCGTCGCGGTCATGTGGAGGACGTGCGGCGCCATCCCCTCCACCCCCTTCGAGTCAAGCGCTCGTCGCTGCTCGACCCCGAAGCGATGCTGCTCGTCAACCACGCAAAGACCGAGGCGGGCGAACTCGACATCCGGCTCGATCAGCGCATGGGTGCCCACCACCAGGCCGAGCTCGCCGGTAGAGAGGCGGTCGAGAGCTTCCTTGCGCCGGGCCGCAGGAGTGGCTCCGGTCAGCAGCGCAAATGGAGTGGCCTCTTCCGCCAGCAGCTTCCCCAAGGTGACCGCGTGCTGCTCGGCAAGCGTCTCGGTAGGCGCCATCAGCACAGCCTGGAACCCGGCTTCCAGCGCCCGTAACATCGAGTAGAGCGCGACCACAGTCTTCCCCGACCCAACCTCCCCCATCAACAGCCGCTGCATCGGCTCCCCAGAGTCCAGATCCGAGTCGATCTCCTCGAACGCCTTCAGCTGATCGCGAGTCGGCTCGAAAGGCAACGACTCGATCCACCGCCCCACCGCCTCACCGGGTTTCCCCAACCTCGGCGCAGGCCGTGACTTCCTCCGACTCCGCTTCCGAGTGGCGAGGATGGCCTGGTAGAGAAAAAGCTCTTCAAACGCCAGTCGCTCCCGAGCCCACTCAACGTCATTGGGGTCCTCCGGGAAATGAACAGTCTTGATCGCATCAGCAGCTCCTGCGAGTCCTCGACGCACCCGCATCTCGGCCGGTAACGCCTCGAGCACATTCCCAACCCACGGAATCGCCTGCTCCACCCACTGCCGGATCCGCTGAGCTTTCAACTGCTCAGTCGCAGGATGTACTGGAACCAGCTTCTGCGCCTCTTCCGCGGGTGGCGGAGGGGAAGGGGGGGTTCGGACGGGTGGGTCCGCTAACCCCCCCTTCCCCTCCGCCAGGACCCGCGGCTGAGAGTCCACGAACTCATATTCCGACACCCTGAAACCACGTTTGTCCCTAGACCCAGTCAGCAGCAACCCAGTGCCAGCGAGCATCTTCTGCGCCAACCAAGGCTGGTTGAACCAGGTTGCCCGAACCGAGCCAGAGTCATCCCCCACTTTGACCGTAAGGATGCTGAGGCCCCGTTTACGGAACGGACGAGACGCATCGGCCAGCACTTCGACGCGAATCGTCGCCTGCACCTTCGGCTCCAGGCTGACCACGGGGACAACGGTCCGGTCCCGGTGACTGTGGGGAAAGCGCAGCAGCAGATCGCCGACAGTCCCGATGCCCGCTTCCGCCGCAGCGTCCGCCAGTTTGGGTCCGACCCCCTCCAGTGCCTCCAGCGAGATATCGAGCACGCTCGGCCGGGGCCAGTGAACGGGCGCGTCGAGCAGTTGCGCCCCGGTCAGCTCCGTAGCGCCGGCAAAAGAGCGGGCTACTGCGCGGCGAGCAGCCACCACCAGCTCGGCTGACCCCCCTCGTGGGTCTCGACCTCGACCCCGGCCGGGACATGGGTGTCGATCTCCTCCCGCGGGATCGGCGCGTCCTTACCGGCGAGGATCGTGACGATTTCGGCGCCCTCGGCCAGGCGCTCCAACGTGGTTGCGAGGGTTGAGCCGGCGCCGCCCCAGGCGACGATCTCCTCGCCGACGAAGCCAACCGCGTCACCCATGCGGAAACGCCCCTGCGCATCGTCGCGAGCAGCCGGCGCGACGCCCCCGGCCACGATCCCGTCAAGGGCCGCCGCGAGTCGCTCGGCGTTTTCCTCAGCGGAGCCTCCGGGGTCGAGTTCGACCAGAGCCAGCAGACCTGCCTGCTGCGAGGTCGCAGCGACGACCCGCGCCGGCTTCTCCGACAGCTCGCAGGCACGCTCGGCAGCCATGATCACGTTCGAGGAGCCGGGCAGGACCAGTACCTCCTCGGCCGGTACCTCGTGGATCCCGGCAAGCAGCTCGTAGGTGGACGGGTTGAGGGTCTCGCCACCAGGCACGACGTGCGCGCCCAGCTCGGCGAAGAGCCGCTCGAGGCCGTCGCCGGCCGCTACCGCAAGGGCCCCCGTGCGGCCGCCTCCCAGCCGCGCTCGGCGCTCGGCGATCTGCTCGCGCATATCGGCGACGTCGAGGTTGGTGACCTGGCCGGTGCCCTCGAACAGCGCCACGGCGGCTTCGGGCTCGTCGGTGTGGACGTGGACCTTGAGCGTCACCTCGTCGCCGACGACGAGCACCGAGTCGCCCAGTCCCTCCAGGCGGGGCAGGAAGTCGCGTGCGGCAAGGCCGGCGCCGGAGACGATGAAGTTGGTGCAGTAGCGGTAACGGCTGTCCTCATGATGGGGACGGCTGAGTGGCGGCGTGTCGTGGTGTGAGATCTCCGGCGCCTCGCCGCCGTCGCCACGCAGGCCGGCGACCACTCCGGCGAGGATCAGCACCAGGCCATAGCCACCGGCGTCGACGACGCCCGACTCGCGCAGCACCTCGAGCTGCTCCGGGGTTCGCTCGACCGCCCGCTGGCCGTCGGCGATCGCCTGCTCGAGAACCTCGGCGAGGACAGCGTCCTGCTGCTCGTCGCTGACGCCCTGGTCGAGACGCTGCTTCTCCGCCTCGAGGTGGGCGAGCTGGCGGGCGATCGAGTGCGCCATCTCGCGGAAGACGGTCAGCATCGTCCCCTCGGCCGGGTCGCGGACCGAGGCGTAGGCGGCGTCGGCCGCGCTGGCGAAGGCCGATGCGACGAGCACCGGGTCGACCAGCTCACCGGGCCGGCTGGCAAGCTCCTCGGCAGCTCCGCGGACGATCTGGCTGAGAATCACGCCCGAGTTGCCCCGCGCCCCCATCAACGCCGCGCGGGCCAGTGCCTGGACGAGCTCCGTACGGCCGACCTCGTCGACCTCGAGACCGTCGAGACGGTCGAGCTCCTCCATCACGGCGCGCATCGTCATCGCCATGTTGTCGCCGGTGTCGCCGTCGGCCACCGGGAACACGTTGAGGTCATTGACCTCCTGGCGGCGCTCCTCCAGATGGGCGTAGGCGGACGTGACGACGCGCCGGAAGCGCGCGATCGAGGGATCGGGCATCGGTCGAAATCTAGCTGCCATCGCCGGATGCGCCTCTCAGATGAAGCGATCGACCGGGTTCGCTACCGTGCCACGCTCGATGAGACGCTTCGCCACCTGGACCACCGGACACCGCAAGACCGTAATCCTCGGCTGGATCGCCGCGCTGATCGTGGTCGGGATGATCTCCGGCTCGGTCGGCTCCGACTTCAGCGAAGAATTCAAGCTGCCGTCTTCCGACTCCCAGGAAGCCTTCGACCTGCTGGAACACAAGTTCCCGCAGCAGTCCGGGGTCACCGCGGAAATCGTCTACAAAGCGCCAGCCGGGGCCGGCTCAGCAGCGGTGAAGAAGAAGATGGAGAGCGTCTTCGCCGAAGCGGAAAAGCTGCCCCACGTCAGCGAAGTCGCCAGCCCCTACGCCTCTGGCGGCGGCGCCGCCGCGATCGGCAAGGACGGCGAAGTCGCTTACGCGACGGTCCAGTACGACACCACCACCGACAAGCTCGAAAAGGACGACATCAAGAAGCTGGTCGCGATCGGGCGGGCGGCCGATAGCAATAGCCTGCAGGTAGAGGTGGGCGGAGCGCCGATCGAGGAAGTCCGCTCCGAAGAAGAAGGCGACTCCTCTTTCGCGATCGGCCTGCTCGCCGCCGTCGTGATCCTGCTGCTTACCTTCGGCTCGGTGGTGGCGATGGGCCTGCCGCTGCTCACCGCTCTGTTCGCCCTCGGCGTCGGCCTCAGCATTGTCACCCTCGGCACCCACGTCTTCGACACCGCCGAGTTCGCGCCCCAGCTTGCGGCGATGATCGGGCTCGGCGTCGGCATCGACTACGCGCTCTTCATCCTCACCCGCTTCCGCAACGGGCTCGACGAGGGGCTGGAGCCCCGCGACGCGGCGATTGCAGCCGTCGACACCGCCGGCCGCGCGGTCCTCTTCGCCGCCATCACCGTGATCATCTCGCTGATGGGGATGCTGCTGCTCGGCATCAGCTTCCTCTACGGGGTGGCGATGGCGGCGGCCATGGCGGTGCTCTTCACGATGATCGCGGCGCTGACCCTGCTGCCGGCGCTGCTGACCATTGGGCCGCCGCGTCGACCGGCTGCGCATTCCCGGCCTTGGAAAGCGCGAGCCGTCCACGGCCGAAGACACGCGCTGGTTCCGCTGGAGCCGGGAGATTCAGCGACGGCCCGTCCTCTCCGCCGTCCTCTCGGGAGCTCTGCTGCTCGCCCTCTGCATACCGACCCTCTCGCTGCGGCTCGGCTCCAACGACGCCGGCACCGACCCCGCCGGCTCGTCCACGCGTGAAGCGTACGACCTGCTGGCCGAAGGCTTCGGCCCCGGCTTCAACGGGCCCTTCGCGATGGTCGCGGCGCTGCCGAGCAAGGGCGAAGACGAAGCGCTCGTCACCCTGCGCAAAACCCTCAAGGACGAAGAAGGGGTGGCAAAAGTCACCTCGATCACGCTCAATCCCGCCGAAAACACGGGCGTGTTCCAGCTCTACCCGATGACCTCGCCACAGAGCGCGGACACGACCGCGCTGCTCGACCACATCCGCAACGACGTCCTGCCGCCGATCGAGCAGAAAACCGGCGCCCGGCTCCACGTCGGCGGCATCACGGCGATCTTCGAGGACTTCGGCGACGCGATCTCCGAAAAGCTGCCGCTCTTCATCGGCGTCGTCGTGCTGCTCTCGGCGCTGCTGCTGATGATCGTCTTCCGCTCCGTTCTCGTGCCGTTGAAGGCGATGGTGATGAACCTGCTCAGCATCGGCGCCGCCTTCGGCCTGATCGTCGCCGTCTTCCAGTGGGGCTGGGGTGCGAGCATCATCGGCGTCGACGGGACCGGCCCGATCATCTCGTTCTTCCCGGTCTTCCTCTTCGCGATCGTCTTCGGACTCTCGATGGACTACGAGGTCTTCCTGATGTCGCGGATCCACGAGGAGTGGGAGCACAAACACGACGCGACCGCCGCCGTCACCCGTGGCCTCGCCCTGACCGGCCGCGTGATCACCGCAGCGGCGGCGATCATGGTCACCGTCTTCGCCTCGTTCATGATCGGCGAAGACCGGATCATCAAACTCTTCGGCCTCGGCCTCGCCTCCGCGGTCTTCATCGACGCAGTGATCATCCGCTCGGTCCTCGTGCCGGCCGTGATGCAGCTGTTCGGCAAGAGCGCCTGGTGGCTGCCAGCATGGCTCGACCGAATTCTGCCTCGCCTGCATGTGGAGCCGGCGGAGGGCGATCCAGCGCCGACGGGAGAGCATCCCGTCGTCGAGAGCGCCTAAGGGCAAGGGACGGCTGTCCCCTCCTCGTGAATTGATGTCGCACGCCCTGCGGGCTTAGCGACTGTGTTTGTGCGCGGCTACGCCGCGCAATAGACAGATTGCATATCGCGGCTTCGCCACATTCCCGATGAGGGGACAGCCGTCCCTTGCTACGTAAGCTCAGCTCTCTTCGTCGAGCGCACGGAAACGGCGCTTAGAGAAAAGCTTCAGCTCTCGCCACCCGAGCGGAGGTAAGAGTTGAGCTATCGCCAGCGGCGCTTGAAGAAAGGAAGCTTCCGCGAAAAGCTGAGCTTCCGTGAGGAGGGAGCTGGTCTTCCTCTGGGTGAATGTGGCCGAATGCCGCGAAATGCAATCTGATGATCGCGCGGCGAAGCCGCGCTCAAGCATCGGCGCTAAGCCCAAAGGGCGTGCGCCATCAATTCACCCAGAGGAAGACCAGCTCCCTCCTCAACCGAGAACTAAGCGGCCTTTGTGACCTTGTTGGCCTTGAGGCAGCGCGTGCAGACATAGGTGCGCAGCTTGCGGCCCTGCTCTTCGATCCGCACCTTCTGCAGGTTCGGGTCGAAGCGCCGCTTGGTGGCGACCATCGAGTGGCTTCGGGACTGGCCGAATGCCGGTCCCTTGCCGCAGCTGTGGCATACCTTGGCCATCGGGTCGTGCATGGTACCTGGATCGTTAGTTAGCTAAGTAGACTAATACCTGGCTTATCGCAATATCCAGCTACCGCCGCCTCGAAAGGGGGAGAGGAATGAGCGCTGAGGACTTGGAGCAGGTGAACATGCATGAGGCCAAGACCCATCTGTCGAAGCTTGTTGAGCGTGTCGAAGGAGGCGAGGAGATCGTGATCAGCCGCGCCGGTAAGCCAGCGGCGAAGTTGGTGCCGGTCGCGCCAAAAAAACTCGGTCCTCGCAAGCTCGGGGGCTGGGAGGGCCTCATGGAGATGCCCAGCGACGAGGAGTGGGAGCGCATGGATAAGGAAGTCGAGGAAATGTTCGAAGAAAGCGGGATCATCCCGCCGGAGGGCGAGCTGTGGAGGGGCGATTGAGACTGCTCCTGGATACCCATGTGATGATCTGGGCGCTGGAAGCTCCCGACCGTCTGGACTCGAAGGCCCGAGCGGCAATCGAGTCCAGGGAGAACAAGGTTTTCGTAAGCGTCGTGAGTCCGTGGGAGCTAGCGATCAAGGGGCCCCGAGAGGGACTTCGCCTCCCCGACAAACTCGAGACAGAGATGGACCGACGTGGCTTCGACCTGCTCCCGGTCCTCTTCCGGCACATGGAGCCGATCGGCTCCATGCCGTATCACCATCGCGACCCGTTCGACAGGATGCTCGTCGCCCAGGCACTCGTCGACGGCTTGACGATCGTCACCGCCGACCGCAAGATGACGAACTATCAGGTATCCCTGCTCCCCGCGATCTAGGCCAACTGCCGCTGCAGCAACGCCATACGCGCCACGGTGAGCGCGGCGTTGCGGCCCTGGTCGCGCTTGTCGCCGTTGGCGCGGGCGATCGCCTGCTCCATCGTGTCGCAGGTGATCACACCGAATGCACAGGGCACCCCGGTAGCCAGCTGCACGTCCTGAATTCCGCGGGCGGCCTCGGCGCAGACGAAGTCGTAGTGGTCGGTCTCGCCGCGGATGACAACGCCGAGGCAGGCGACCCCCGCGTAGCGTTCGGTCGTCGCGAGCAACTTGGCGGCGAAGGGCAGCTCGTAGGCACCGGTGACCGAGATCTCGCTCACCGCCGAGGCGGGCACGCCGGCCAGCTCGAAGCCTTCGCGGGCCCCGCTGAGCATGCGGACTGCCAGGTCCTCGTAGAAGCGACCGACGCAGACGGCGAAGCCGAGCGAAGAGAGGGTCGAGCGCTCGGCCTCGTCGAAGCTCTCGAGGAACGCCCCCGGCTCAGCCATTCGCCGGCGCGCTCCCGTCGGCCGCGTCGCGCTCCTCCTCGTCGTGGATCATCTCCTCGTCGAGCGCCAGGCCTTGGTGGTGCAGCGTGTGGCCCATCTTGTCGCGCTTGGCCCGCAGGTAGTCCTCGTTGTGGGCGTTGGGCGCCGACTCGATCGGCACCTGCTCGCTGACCGAGAGGCCGTAGCCCTCGAGCCCGACGATCTTTTTCGGGTTGTTGGTGAGGATGCGGATGCTGGTCAGGCCGAGATCGCCGAGGATCTGGGCGCCGATGCCGTAGTCGCGCAGGTCGGCGGGCAGGCCGAGCTTGAGGTTGGCCTCGACCGTGTCGGCTCCCTCCTCCTGGAGTTTGTAGGCGCGCAGCTTGTTGAGTAGGCCGATCCCGCGGCCCTCCTGGGAGAGGTAGAGGAGGACGCCCTGGCCCTCCTGCTCGATCATCGCGAGCGCCGAGGCGAGCTGTTCGCCGCAATCGCAGCGCATGCTGTGGAAGACGTCGCCGGTGAGACACTCACTGTGGACGCGGACCAGCACGTCCTCAGCCCCGTCGACCTCGCCCTTGACCATCGCGACGTGATGTTTGTCGTCGATCAGCGAGCGGTAGCCGACCGCGGTGAAGTCGCCGAAGGCGGTCGGCAAGCCGGTGTCGACCACCCGCTCGACCAGCTTCTCGGTGCGGCGGCGGTAGGCGATCAGCTCGGCGACGGTGATCATCTTCAGGCCGTGCTTCTTGCAGTAGGGGACCAGGTCCGGCACGCGGGCCATCGTGCCGTCGTCGTTCATCACCTCGCAGATCACGCCGGCGGGAGTGAGGCCGGCGAGACGGGCGAGGTCGACGCTCGCCTCGGTGTGGCCGGTGCGCTCCAGCACGCCGCCCTCTTTGGCCCGCAGGGGGAACATGTGGCCGGGGACGACGATGTCGCGCGGCCCGGAGTTGGAATCGATCGCAACCTGGATCGTGTGGGCGCGGTCGTGGGCGGAGATGCCGGTGCTGACCCCGCCGGCGGCCTCGATCGTCACCGTGAATGCGGTCTGCAGCGGCGCCTCGTTCTTTGCCGCCATCAGGTTGAGGCCGAGGCGTTCGCAGCGTTCCGCGGTCAGCGCCAGGCAGATCAGCCCGCGCGCCTCCTTGGCCATGAAGTTGACCGCCTCGGGAGTGGCGAACTGGGCCGCCATCACAAGGTCGCCCTCGTTCTCGCGGTCCTCGCCGTCGCAGACGACGACCATGCGGCCCCGGCGGATCTCCTCGATCGCCTCCTCGATAGTCGAGAAGGGGCTCTCGCCCTCGGCCCGCTTGGTTCCTTCTTGTCTCTGGGTCTCCGTCATCTGACTCACGCTCGCTCCTTTCCAGCGAATGGTGCCATCAACCGCTCCACATGCTTTGCGATCACGTCACACTCGACATTCAGCTTGCGCCCCGGCGAGGCTTCGCCCAGAGTCGTGCGCTCCAGCGTCTCGGGGATCAGCGAGACCTCGAGCCAATCCTCCCCCAACTCGGCGATCGTGAGGCTGACCCCGTCAAGAGTGATCGAGCCCTTGTCGATCGCGTAGCGCAGCAGGTCACGGTCGAGCGCGACGCGCAGGCGCTTGGCGAAACCGTCTGCCTCGATCGAGGCGACCTCCCCCACGCCGTCGACGTGGCCCTGGACGATGTGTCCGCCGAAGCGATCGGAAGCCTTCATCGCGAGCTCCAAGTTGACCCGGCTGCCGATCTCCAGCCCGGCGAGCGAGGTCACCGCCAGCGTCTGGTTCATCGCCTCAGTCTCAAAGCCGTCGCCGTCGACGGTCGTGGCGGTCAGGCAAGCGCCGTTGACGGCGACCGAGTCGCCGGGCTCGATCTCAGCCGCCAGCGAGGTCGCGATTCGCAGGCGAGCGCCCTCCGCACCGGCATCGAGCGACTCGACCGTGCCGACGTCCTGAATCAGTCCGGTGAACATCTCACCACTCCTTGAAACGGGTCGTGATCAGCACATCCTCGCCGACTTCCTCGATTTGACGGGACAGAGCGGATCGGCGCGCGGGTCCTGTCGTGGGGGAAGGGGGGGCACTGCGGGCGGGGTCGTCCTCGACCCCCCCTTCCCCCACGCCACCCGCGCGAGGATCGCTTCCGCCCAGCAGGATCGGGGCGATGAAGGTATGGAATTGGTCGACGGCGTCCACTGCGAGGAAAGCCGAGGCGAGGGTTCGGCCGCCCTCCAGAAAGAGGCTGGTGACGTTTTGCCGGCCGAGCCCGGCAAGGGCAGCCTGGATGTCATCGGCCACGACGACTTCAGCACCTGCATCGCGCAACGCGGAGCGCCGATCGGGATCGGCGTCCGACGACGCGACCACGAGGACCGGCGACCGATCGAGCGTCCTGAGCAACTGGGAATCGAGGGGCAGGCGCGCCTGGCGGTCGAAGACGACGCGGGTCGGCTGGCGCGAAGCTTCCGGGGTGCGGGCGGTAAGCAGCGGGTCGTCGGCGAGCACCGTGCCGATGCCGACGGCGACCGCATCGGACTCGACGCGCCAGCGATGGACGAGCTCCTGGCTCTGCGCGCCACTTATCCAGGGCGAGTCGTCGGGCGGCGTCTCGGTCTGTCCGTCGAGCGACATCGCCAGCTTCAACGTGACCAGCGGCAGGCCCGTTCGAGCGTGCTTGCGAAATGGCTGGTTGAGCAACCGCGCCGCGGTCGCCTCCTCGCCATCCGCGAGCTCGACCTTCACTTCCCCGTCGCGAAGCATTCCCGGCCCCCGCCCCGCGGCCTTCTCGCTCGGATCGTCGGAGCCGATCACGACCCGCCCGATCCCGGCCTCCAGAATTGCCTCGACACAAGGCGGTTGCCGCCCCTGGTGCGCACACGGCTCGAGCGTCACGTACATCGTCGCCCCAGCGGGATCCTCTCCCCTGCTCTTGCAGTCGGCAAGCACCGCCCGCTCGGCATGCAGCTCACCAAGCTTCGCGTGAAACCCCTCGCCAATGACCTCGCCATCCCGCACCACAACCGCTCCAACAAGCGGATTCGGACTCACTCGCCCGCGCCCGAACTCCGCAAGCTCAAGAGCCCGCCTGAGATGCGCTCGATCCGTGCTTGTCAGCAAAGCATCCATATTGATTGACGAGTCAGTCAATGGTACCTCCCGCGACAGGACCCGCGCGGCCGAGGGCAGGGATACCCTGACCGGCCAGCCATGAAGCTCATCATCCAAATCCCCTGCCTGAACGAGGAAGCAACGCTGCCGGAGACGATCGCCGCCCTGCCGCGCGCGATCGAGGGCATCGACGAGGTCGAGCTGCTGGTGATCGACGACGGCTCGACCGACCGCACGGTCGAGGTCGCCCGCAAGTGCGGCGTCGAGCACATCGTCCGGCTGACCAACAACAGGGGCCTCGCGGCGGCCTTCCAGGCCGGCCTCGACGCCTGCCTCAAGCTCGGCGCCGACGTCGTCGTCAACACCGACGCCGACAACCAGTACAGCGGCGCCGACGTGCCGAAGCTGCTGGCGCCGATCCTCGCCGGCGAGGCCGACATGGTCGTCGGCGACCGCCGGGTCGCCACGATCGAGCACTTCTCAGGCCCGAAGAAGGCGCTGCAGCGGGCCGGCAGCTGGGTCGTGCGCAGGCTCTCGGACACGGCGATCGCCGACACCACCTCCGGCTTTCGTGCCTACAACCGCGAGGCTGCGCTGGGCCTGCTCGTCACCGACAACTTCACCTACACGCTGGAGAGCCTGATCCAGGCCGGCAAGATGCTCTCCGCCGTCGAGGGGGTCGAGGTTGCGACCAACCCGCAGACACGCGAGTCGCGACTGTTCGACTCGACCGGCGCCTACGTGCGTCGCAACACCCTCTCGATCCTGCGCATCTACACCCGCTACGAGCCGCTGCGCGTCTTCGCCAGTGCCAGTGCCCTCGTCGGTGTTCTCGCGCTCGCCGCCTGGATGCCGTTCCTGATCGATTGGATCTTCAACGGCGACTCGAGCGGTCACATCCAGTCGCTGATCCTCGGCGCGGTGCTCTTCATCGCCGCTCTGCAGCTGCTGGCGCTGGGCGTGATCGGCGACCTGCTCGCCGGCCAGCGGGTGATGACGCAGCGGGTCTTCGAGCGGGTTCGCCGGGTCGAGCTCTCGCTCGGCGTCGAGCCCTCTCACTACGAACGCGGCGCACCGAAACGCTGATGGCATCGCGGCCGAAATTCCTGGGCTCCGGGTCGGAGCCCTCCCCCGGGGACGGCTCGGCAACCGCCGAGTACGGCCGTCTGGCGAGCTTCCTCGCGATCGGCGTCGGCCTCACCGGCCTGATCACCTACGCCTACTTCCTGATCGCCTCCCACGTGCTCTCCAAGCCCGACTACGGGCAGATCACGGTGCTCTGGTCGGCCGTCTTCATCACGATCTCGACCCTCTACAGGCCGGTCGAACAGCTGCTCTCCCGCCACATCTCCGAGCGCCGGGCAAAAGGGGAAGCGATCGGCGAGCCGATGCGGGTCGCCTCGACGATCCAGCTCGGCCTCTCGCTCTTCTTCGCCATCGCCGCGCTGGTGCTGCGTGGGCCGATCCAGAACGACCTGCTGGAGGGCAACGAAACGCTCTACTGGGTCTTCTTCTCCGCGGTTCTCTTTTACGCGGCGAGCTACTTCGCCCGCGGCTTCCTCGCCGGAAGCCAGCGCTTCGGCCTGTTCGTCGCCCTGATCCTCTCCGAATCCTGCTTCCGCACGGTCTTCGCAGTGATGGTCGCGGTCGGAGTGCTCAGTGGCCAGTCGGCGGTGGCGATAGGGATAACGGCCGCCCCGGCTCTCTCGCTGATGGTCGTGCCGTTCGCATTTGCCCGGCGAGCGAAACAGGAGAGCAGGCAGCCGGCCTCACCCCCCGACGAGGATCAGGCGGACTTCTCCCTTAAAAAGGGCGGCGGCTTCGCTGCGGCCGTGCTGGTGATCATGTTCAGCGAACAGGCCTTCCTCAATGCGGGCCCGCTGATCATCCGCGGACTGCAGGGCGCGGCGGCGGCGGGCTTCATCTTCAACGTGCTGATGATCGCCCGGGCCCCGCTGCAGCTCTTCCAGTCGGTCTCGACCAGCATCCTCCCCCACCTCACCACGCTGCACGCCAGCGGCAGCGAGGAAAGCGAACGCGAGTTCCGTCAGACCGTGCGCATGGTCCTGCTCGGGCTAGCCGCCTTCACCGCAGCGGCCTTCGTCTTCATGGGGCTGGTCGGCCCGAAGGCGATGCAGATCGCCTTCAGCAACAAGTTCACCTACGACCGCGCCGGCCTTCTGCTGGTCACGATCGGCATGGGCCTCTACCTCTGCTCGGTGACGGTGAATCAGGCGTGCATCGCGCAGGGCCAGGTGCGCCGCGCCGCCGCCCGCTGGATCGCCTGCGCGGCGCTGTTCATCGGCTGGAACTTCGTGCCGCTGGTCAGCAACGAGTTCCGCCGGGTGGAGATCGGGTTCGTGCTTGCCGCGGGGCTGCTCTTCTCGCTCCTCTACTACGCCTACGGCCACCCGCACGAGCGAGCCGGGGACGTGCCCCTGCCGGGCTCGCCCGAGGAGCTGGAGGCTCGGCTGGCGGCTATCGACGAGTCGGTCTAGCGGTTCATTAGGGTCCGTCGATGGGTGGACACGACGCCGAGCTGATCCTGATCGCCGGCGCCCTGCTCGCGGCGGGGATTCTGGGTGCGCTGCTGGCCGACCGGGTGCGCATCCCCGGCCTGCTGCTGTTCCTCGGGCTCGGCATGCTCGCCGGCTCGGAGGGGATCGGCGGGATCGAGTTCACCAACACCGAGCTGGCCCGAACCCTGGGAACGATCGCGCTCGTGCTGATCCTCTTCGAGGGTGGCCTGACCGCGGGCTGGTCGGAGATCCGGCCGGTACTGGGTACGGCGGCCTCGCTGGCGACGGTGGGAACGGCGGTCACCGCCGGGCTCGCCGGCATCGCCGCGAAGTGGATATTCGGCCTCAGCACGCTGGAAGGGATGCTCGTCGGGGCCGCTGTCGCGGCCACCGACTCGGCCGCGATCTTCGCCGTCCTGCGCCGCTCCACCCTGGAGAAGCGCTTGGCCCGCTCGCTGGAGGGCGAGTCGGGGATGAACGACCCGGTGGCCCTGCTGCTGGTGATCGGCTTCATCGAATGGATCCAGAAGCCCGGCTACGGGTTCGCCGACATGGCCGGCCTGCTGGTGCTCAAACTGGCGCTGGGCGCGGCGATCGGACTGGCCCTGGGACGGCTCGCTGTCACCGCCCTCAACCGCGTGCGGCTGCCCACCGACGGGATCTATCCGGTGGCGACGATCGCGATCGCCGGGCTGGCCTACGGCCTGGCCGAGGTCGCGCACGGTTCCGGCCTGCTCGCGACCTATCTGACCGCGCTCGCGCTCGGCTCGAGCAGCATCCCCGCGCGGCGGACGGTAGTCGCCTTCCACGAGGGGGTCGGCTGGGTCGCCCAGATCGGCCTCTTCATCCTGCTCGGCCTGCTGGTCTTCCCCAGCACGCTCGGCGACGTCGCCTTCGAAGGCCTGGCGCTGTCGGCGGCGCTGATCCTGGTTGCCCGTCCCTTCGCCGCCTTCGTCGCGACGCAGTTATCGCCACTCGACCTGCGCGAGCGGGCGATGCTCGGCTGGGCGGGGCTACGCGGCGCCACCCCGATCTGGCTTGCCACCTTTCCGGTCGTCGCCGGGGTCGGCGCCGGGCAGGAGCTGTTCTCGATCGTCTTCTTCGTCGTCGTCACCTCCACCCTGGTCCAGGGAGCAAGCTTCGAGCCGCTGGCCAAACGACTCGGGTTGACCACCGACGAGCCGGCGCTGCCACGGCGCCTGCTCGAGTCGGGGCGCATCCGCCGCATGGGCGGCGACGTAGTCTCTTACCGCTTGCGTCCGGGCGCAGCGGCCTCCGGCCATATGGTGCGCGAGCTGGGCCTGCCGCGCGAGGCGTTGCTCAACGTGATCGTCCGCGATGGCCGGGCGATCCCCCCGCGCGGCTCGACCGAGGTGCGCGAGGGCGACGAGCTGCACATCCTGGTCCGCGGCGAGCTGCGCGAGGAGGTCGAGGAGCTGACGCGGCAATGGCATCGGGGGCCGGTGGGCACGCCGGCACCCGAAGCCGTCGCTCGCCGTGGCTCACAGGTGTTCACGGTGCGCCCCGGCGGTGAGATCGCGGATCCGTCGGCGCCAAAGGAGATCGACGGCATAGCGGTCGCGGTGATCCTGCGCAGCCGTCGCGATCGAAACAGTGCGCTGACGGTGCTCGCCGACGGTCGTTACGCGATCACGACCGAGACCCTGATCGCGATGGGCAGCCGCCAAGCGCTGGCCCGCTGGTGTGAGCGCCGCGCCGCTCGCGCCGGCGACGACCCTTCCGAGAGAGCCTGGTGGCAAGAGACGATCGGAGCGTTGATAGCCCGCGGTTAGGCGGCGCCGGCAGCGGCGGCGATTCCCGCGTAGGCAGCGGCGGGATCGTCCGCGCCGAACACCGCTGAGCCTGCAACGAACAATGATGCCCCGGCGTCCGCGATCGGACCGGCCGTGCCGGTGTCGATGCCGCCGTCCACCTCGATCTTCGCCTCGCCGATGACCGCAGCGAGCCGCGAGACCTTGTCGTTCGACCCTTCGATGAACGCCTGCCCGCCCCAGCCCGGGTTGACCGTCATGCAAAGGGCGAGGTCGGCGCGGTCGCGCAGCTCGGCGAGCGCCTCGACCGGCGTGCCCGGGTTGATCGCGATCCCGGCGAGGCAGCCCAGCTCACGGATCGCCGCCAGGGTGCGGTTGGCGTGCGGAGTGGCCTCCTCGTGGAAGGTGATCGAGTCGGCACCGACAGCGGCAAAGGCCTCGATGTGGCGCTCGGGCGCCTCGATCATGAGGTGGACGTCGACCGCGCCTCCGGCCGTGTGCACCCGGTCGGCGATCGAAGCCGCGACCAGCGGGCCGATCGTGATCGGGGGAACGAAGTGCCCATCCATCACGTCGAAGTGGATCACCCGTGCCCCGGCCGCCATTACCTCGTCGACCTGCGACCCGAGCTTCGAGAAGTCGGCCGAGAGGATCGACGGCGCAACCCGCCGCTCCTCCAGCAGCTCCGCCATCCGCTTAGACATGAAGTGTCCTCCGGGTCATATGGGTCTGAGCATGGACGCTTTACAGGTCTGACAGGTCATGTCCTCGGTGGTGCTCATCCGGGCGATCGTCTGGTGCTCGCCGCAGTTGGGGCACTGCGAAACCAGCTCGAAGCGGTGCAGACAGTACACGCAGCGGAAGCGGCCGGGAAGCTGGGAGGGCCGCAGCCACGGCTCGCCGCAACTGGGGCATTTCGCTCGTTTCAACACGTCAATCATCCTTCCTCAAGCGGCAGACGAAGAAACCGGTGGTGGTGTCGCGGTCGGGGCGCAACTGGAGGCAACGCCGGTCGTGAGACGAAACGAGATCCGGCGCGAGCGCACCGAGATCGTCCACCGAAACTAGCGGCGCCTCCCCGGCTGCCGCCAGCGACAGCAACGCCGCGATCTGCTCCTCGCCCTCGCGGCGGGAGATCGTGCAGGTCGAATAGACGAGCGTCCCGCCCGGCCGCAGCGCCTCCAGGCCCCGCAGCAGGATCCGCCGCTGCAGCTCGACCAGGCGCTCGATCGTCCGCGGCGACTTGCGCCAGCGTGCGTCCGGGCGCGAGGCCAGCGCACCAAGATCCGAACAGGGTGGATCGACCAGAACCCGGTCGAAGCCGGAGGCCATTCCCGTAGCCGCCGCGTCGGCCTCGATCACGGTAACGCTGCGCAGGCCGAGGCGGCACGCCTGCTCTGCGACTTCCCCCGCTCGGCCAGGCTCCTGCTCGACCGCGATCACCTCGCCGCGATCGCCCATCCGGGCGGCGATCTGGCCGGTCTTGATCCCCGGCCCGGCGCAGAGGTCGAGCACGTGCTCTCCCGGCTGGGGATCGAGCACCTCGATGACAGCCGCAGAGCCACGGCTCTGCGGCGTCAGCTCGCCCGCCGCAACCCGCTCCGGCACCGTGGCTCCGGTGCGACCGGCGGTGACGATCGTCTCCGGCGGAGCCAGGGGCCAGGGTCCTTCTGCCGGCCGGGCGTCGAGCCCGGCCTCGCTCAGGATCGCCAGCATCGCCTCGCGATCGCGGCGGAGCGTGTTGACGCAGAGCCCCAGCTCGGCGGGCTCGTTGCAGGCCGCCAGCAACGCGCGGGCCGGTTCGGGCCCCAGCTCCTCCCACCACATCTGCGCCAACCAGAGCGGCGCCGAGTGCGCGACCGCAGCGCTCTCCGGGGTCGAGTCGTCGCCCAGCAATGTCTCCGTCAGCTTCTCCCGCTCCCGTCCGGCACGACGTAGCACGGCGTTGACCAGCCCGGTGGCATGGGCGGCCTCGGCACTCTTGACCAGCTCGACCGCCTGATCGACCGCCGCGTGATCCGGCGTCCCGTCGGCGAAGAGCAGCTCGTAGAGGCCGAGGCGCAGAGCGGCGACCACTGGCGGGTCGAGCAGCCGCAGCGAGCGTTCGGCGAGGCGCTCGATCGCCGCGTCGGCGGTGCCACGGCGCTGCACGGCGCCGTAGGCAAGGCGCTGCGCCTGGGCGCGCTCACGACCGGCCAGCTTCTGGCTGTCGGCAGCCTCGCGGAAAAAGCGCTCGGTTTGAGCGTCCTGCTCGAAGGTCGCCCGGATCGTCTCGAAGGCAAGTACCCGAGCAGGCGCGATCAAAGTACGGGCACCGTGTGACCGCGCAGATAGGCGTCCACGGCCATCGGCTTGCCGCCAGGTGGCTGCACGACCTCCAACCGCAGCGCACCGCGCCCGCAGCCGAGCAGCAGCGCTCCCCACTCGGCCTTCATCATGCCCTGCTTGACGCCGACATCGACTGCCCGCGCCCGCCTCACGCCAAGCCGGTCCTCGCCGCCCACCTCTAGGTAGGCGCCGACGTGGGGAGTCAGGGCACGGACCGTGCGCGCCAGCTCCACGGCCGGCCGGCCGGGGTCGAGGCGACGCTCGGCGGGACCGATCTTCTCGGCGTAGGTCGCCTCCTCGTCGTCCTGCTCGGTGAACGTCAACGACCCCTCGGCCTGGAGGTCCAGCGCCTCGATCAGCAGCTCGCCGCCCAGAGCGGAGAGCTTGCCGGAAAGGCTTTCGAAGTCATCCTCCGGACCGATCGCGATCTCCTCGCACAGTGCGACCGGACCGGAGTCCAGACCGGCGGTGAGCTGCATCAGGGAAACGCCGGTGCGGGCGTCGCCGGCGATGATCGCGCGCTCGATCGGCGCCGCGCCGCGCCAGCGGGGCAGCAGCGACGGATGGACGTTGAGCAGCGGCCATTCGGAGAGCAGCGGCTCGCGGATCAGCTGGCCGAAGGCGCAGACCACCACCGCCTCAGGACGGGCGGCGCGGATCCGCTCCAGCGTGCCCTGCTCGTTGACGTTCTCCGCCTGCAGCAACTCGATCTCGAGCTCGGTGGCAACGGCGGCGGCGGGCGGCGGGCCGCTGCGACGGCCGCGGCCCTTCGGCCGGTCCGGCGGCGTTACGACCAGCTGCGGCCGGTGGCTGGAGCCGGCAAGACGGCGCAGGACGTCGGCGGCAAACTCCGAGGTGCCGAGGTAGACGGTCCTCACGCGTCGGTGCGAGGCTCGCGGTGCTCGTCGGCATCCGCCGCCTCGTGCTCCTCGCTTGGGGGCGCGTAGCTACCACCTTCGCGCAGCGCCCGCAAAGCTGCCTTGCGCTGCGCCCGCGGCGCCCGGTCGAGGATCAGCACCCCGTCGAGGTGGTCGATCTCATGCTGGAGAACGCGGGCCTCCAGGCCGGAGGCCTCGATCGTCGTCGGCTGCCCTTCCGCATCGAAGCCCCCCACCCGCGCATGCAGGGGGCGCTCGACGTCCATCGCCACCCGCGGCAAGCTGAGGCACCCCTCCTCGGCGAGTACCGCCTCCTCCGAGAGCCACTCGATCGACGGGTTGACCAGGCCGGTGGGCGTGCTATCGGAGCCTGCCTGGAAGACCAGCACGCGCCGCAGGATGCCGAGCTGGGTTGCCGCGAGGCCGACTCCCAGTCCATCGCGCATGATCGAGATCATGCGGTCGACCTCGGCGCGCAGCTCGGGGCCGAATCGGGTCACCGGCGAGGCCTTGCTCTTCAGCACCGGGTCGCCGAACTTGATCACGTTTGCAAGCGCAGCTTCGCGCCGCTCCAGCACTTCGGCTTCGAGCCGTTCGCGCTCGGTTTCGTCCTTCAGGACCCCTTCATCGCTCACGAACCCGATTGTATGGATCGGCCCGGGGCGGGTCCCCCTACTGAGGGTCGACGTCGACGCTGATCGCGACGTCCTTGAGCGAACGGTCCGCAGCCAAGCGCTCGACTGCGGCGCCAATCGCGGCGACGGTCGCCTCGCGGTCCTGAGCCTTGGTCAGCAGACGGCGGCGGTACTTGTTGCGGACGCGGAACATCGGCGCCGGTCCGAGCAGGTCGGTGTCGTGGGGCAGGGTCTCGGCAAGGGTGGTAGCCAACTTAGAGGCCGCCTGCTCGAGCCGCGGCTCGAACTCGGACTTGAGCACGATCCGGACCAGGTGGGAGAAGGGCGGGTAGCGGAGCGCCCGGCGGCGCTCGATCTCCTCGGAGAGGAAGGCCGCGGAGTCGTGGCGGGCGGCATGCGCGATGCTCGCCGCTTCCGGCGCCAGGGTCTGGACGATCACCTCTCCCCCGGCCTCGCCGCGGCCGCTGCGCCCGGCGAGCTGGGCGACCATCGCGAAGGTGCGCTCGCCGGCGCGGAAGTCGGGAAAGCGCAGCGTCGCGTCGGCGTCGAGGATCGCGCTGAGGGTCACCTCGGGGAAGTCGTGGCCCTTGGCGACCATCTGGGTGCCGACCAGCACCGCGCTCTCCGCCTCGCCGAAGCCGGCAAGGATGCGAGCATGGGCGCCGCGGCCGGAGGCCGTATCGGAGTCGAGGCGAAAGACCGGCATCGGGTCGAGCTGCTCGGCGAGCAGGGCCTCGATCTGCTCGGTCCCGGCGCCGGCCCGCGAGAGCGTCGTCGAGTCGCAATCGGGACAGGCGCGAGGCAATGGCTCCGTATGGGCGCAGTGGTGGCAGACGAGCCGCCCGGCATGGCGGTGGACGATCAGCGAGACGTCGCAGTTGGGACAGCCCCAGTGTCTTCCGCAGGAGCGACAGGTGAGCCAGGGAGCGAAGCCGCGGCGGTTGACCATCAGGATCGCCTTCGCGCCTGCCTCGCGTACCTCCCCCAATGCTTCCCAGGTTGCCGGGTGCAGAGGGCCCGAGCGGAGATCGGCCTCGCGCATGTCGAGCACCTCGACCGGTGGCATCGGCCGGCCGTCGACCCGGCGTGGCAGCTCGACCCGCGGCAGCTCCAGCCACGACTCCGGCCGCGGCGTCGCCGTTCCCGCTGCCAGGATCGCGCCGCATTCGGCCGCGCGGCGGCGGGCAACCGTGCGGGCGTCGTAGCAGGGGTCGCCCTCCTGCTTGTAGGAAGGGTCGTGCTCCTCGTCGATCACGATCAGGCCGAGGTCCCGGACCGGAGCGAAGACGGCTGAGCGAGGTCCGACGCAGACGCTCGCCTCGCCGCTGCGCAAGCGCCGCCACTCGTCGTAGCGCTCGCCCGGTGAGAGAGCCGAGTGCAGGACCGCGAAGCGATCGCCGAGCCGGGCGCGGAAGCGCGCCACCGCCTGCGGGGCGAGACCGATCTCGGGGACGAGGACGATCGCCCCCCGACCGCGGGCGAGCGCGGCCTCGACCGCAGCCAGGTAGACCTCGGTCTTGCCCGAACCGGTGACGCCATGGAGGAGGAGCTTTCGCGGCGCCCCCGCCTCGCCGTCGAGGGCGGCGACGATCTCGACGACGGCCGACTCCTGCTCCTCGAGCAATTGCGGCCGGCCCGCGGCTGCTCCCAGGACGGCGCCACCGGGGCGGCGCCGCACCTGCGAGCTGCGGGTCGAGATCAGGCCGCGCTCCTCCAGCCGCCGCAGGACCTGGCGATCGGCACCAACCGCGGTGGACATCTCCCCGGCGGACATCTCCCCCCCGCCCAGAGCCTCCAGAGCCGCCCGTTGCTTGGCGCCCAGCCGTTCTCCGCCAGCAAGCGCTTTCTCGCCCACGTCCGTGATCTCGGCACGCAGCTCGGTTCGCGAGTGGACCCGCTGGCCGCCGGCGCCCGTGCCTGGCGGCAGCACCAGCTGCAAGCCCCGCGAAGGCGTCGAGCAGTACTCGCCGGCCACCCAGAGCCCAAGCCGGACGAGCTCTGGCGGCACGCCGGCCTCGAGCGCTTCCAGGGGCTCGGCAAGGCGCTCGGCCGGCAGCTCAGAGGTCTCGGCGAGATCGACGACGACACCGAGCGCCCGCCGCCGCCCGAAAGGCACGCGCACCACGCTGCCCACCTCGAGATCCGCCATCTCTGCCGGCAGCCTGTAGTCGAACGGACCGCGCAAGGCGCGGGCGGTCGTCAGCGGCTCGACCTTGGCGATCACCCACCCAAGCTATGGAGAAAGGCGGACGGCCGGATATCCTGCCCGGCGATGGCCCTCAACCTCAGTCCCGGCGAGCAGGTGATCTTCCAGGGCCACCCCTCGTGGCGGGCGATCCTCGGCTTCTATCTGAAAGGAATCCTGGTCGCGGCGATCGTCGGCGCGATCGCCAAGCTGTTCGGTGCCAGCAGCGCGACCGTCTTCCTGATCGTCCTCGTGGTGATCGCCGTCACCGTCCTCGCGGGCTTCGTCAAGCGGGTTGCGACGACCTACACGATCACCAGCCGCCGCCTCAACATCAAGCGCGGCATCGTCTCGCGCGAGATCCAGGAGACCCGCCTGGAGCGGGTGCAGAACGTCAACTACCGTCAGTCGGTCTACCAGCGGCTGATGCAGATCGGCGACGTCGATTTCGACACCGCCGCGACCGACGACTACAACTTCGTCTTCGTCGGCGTCGCCGATCCGGGTGACGTCGTCCATCGGGTGGACCAGGCGACCGGCGCCGAAGCGCCCGGAACGCACGGCCTCGGTGAGGCGCAGCCTCCGAGCAGCTAGGCGGGAGTCGCTGCCGCCGAGGCGGCCTCGCGCAACGCATCTGCGCGATCCGTCCGCTCCCAGCTGAAGTCCGGGTCGTCGCGACCGAAGTGACCGTAGGCCGCGGTCTTCTGGTAGATCGGCCGGTGCAGATCGAGATAGCGGCGGAAGGCGCCGGGACGCAGGTCGAACTCGGCTTCGACCAGGCGCGAGATCTCCATGTCGGGCAGCTTGCCGGTACCGAAGGTCTCGACCATCAGCGAGACCGGGTGGGCAACGCCGATCGCGTAGGCGACCTGCACCTCGCAGCGCTGGGCCAAACCGGCTGCAACGAGGTTCTTGGCGACGTGGCGGGCGGCGTAGGCGGCAGAGCGGTCCACCTTGGACGGGTCCTTGCCGGAGAAGGCGCCGCCGCCGTGACGGGCCATGCCGCCGTAGGTGTCGACGATGATCTTGCGGCCGGTGAGGCCGGCATCGCCGACCGGGCCGCCGATCACGAACTTGCCGGTCGGGTTGACGAGGAAGCCTTCCCGCAGGGCGATCTCGTCGTAGAGGCCATTCGCCTCGGCCTCGAGCACCGGGACCACGACGTGCTGCCAGAGGTCGGGCTTGATCGTCGACTCCGAGTCGACCCCCTCGTCATGCTGGGTCGAGATCAGCAGCTTCTCGACCCGCACCGGGCGGCCGTTCGCGTAGCGGACCGTCACCTGAGTCTTGCCGTCGGGGCCGAGGTAGTCGAGCGTGCCGTCCTTGCGCACCGCGGCCAGGCGCTCGGCGAACCGGTGGGCGAGATGGACCGGCATCGGCATCAGCGCCTCGGTCTCGTCGGTGGCGTAGCCAAACATCATTCCCTGGTCGCCGGCTCCGGCCAACAGCAGTTCGTCGTCGGTCGAGGAGCCCGTACGCGTCTCGTGCGAGGCGTCGACTCCCTGGGCGATGTCGGGCGACTGCTTGTCGAGGGAGACGAGGACCGAGATGTGGTCGCAGTTGTAGCCGTAGTCGCCGTGGTCGTAGCCGATCCCGCGGATCGTCTCGCGGACCAGCTCGGGCACGTCGAGGTGGACGTGGGTCGAGATCTCGCCGGAGACGACCGCCATGCCGGTATTGACCAGGGTCTCGCAGGCGACGCGCCCCTCGGGGTCGCCCTCCATCACGGCGTCGAGGATCGCGTCGGAGATCTGGTCGCAGACCTTGTCCGGGTGACCCTCGGTGACCGACTCGGAAGTGAAGAGGTACTCGCCCTCGGCGAGCGGCTGGATGGTTGACATGGCAGGAAGCCTAGTGGACGGACTTCAACGTCGGCGACCGGTATGGGGAACGAAATCGATGATTAGCGGGATGCCCTCGAGGCCGTAGGTCTCACGCATCCGGTTCTCCAGGTGGTAGGCCCAGTCGCGGACGATCAGGCGGCGGTCGTTGACCTGGATCGCGAAGCGCGGCGGGCTCTCGCCGATCTGCGCCGAGTAGTAGAGGCGCAGTCGCCGGCCGCGCCGCGAGGGCGGCGGCGTCGTTGCCACCACGTCAGCGACGAAGCGGTTCAGCTCCGGCGTCGGGATCCGCTCGCCCGCACGGTCGGCGAGCTGCAGCGCCTTCGGCAGCAGCTTGGCGACGTTACGGCCGTAGAGCGCCGAGCCGGTGACGACCTCCGGCCGCAGACGCAGCTTGCGCTCGACCCGCGCCCGCGCATCATCGACGTCGGTCATGCCGATGTCCCACTTGTTGAGGACCAACAGGGTCGCGCAGCCGGCCCGCATCGCCAGCTCGGCGATGCGCAGGTCCTCCGCCGTCACCCCGTCGGCGGCGTCGCAGACGACGATCGCCACGTCGGCCCGCTCGACCGCCAGCTCGGAGCGCAGCTGGGCGTAGTAGTCGACCGTTCCGGCGACCTTGGAGCGGCGGCGCAGGCCGGCCGTGTCGACCAGCACGACCGCGCGCCCGTCAACATCGAGCTCGGTGTCGATCGCATCGCGGGTGGTGCCGGCTCGCTCGGAGACGATCACCCGCTCGCTGCCGAGGAAGGCGTTGACCAGCGAGGACTTGCCGGCGTTGGGGCGGCCGACCACGGCGATGTGGACGAGTTTGTCGCCGGGAGCCACGGCGGGAAGCTCGCCCAGCAGCTCGACCATCCGGTCGAGCAGGTCGCCGGTACCCAGCCCGTGGGTCGCCGAGATCGCGATCGGATCGCCGAGGCCGAGCTGGTGGAACTCCGCGGCGATGTGCTCGTCTCCCGGGCGGTCGACTTTGTTGACGACGACGAGGACGGGAACGTCGCCACCGCGCAGCGTCTTCGCCAGCTCGGCGTCCCCGGCCCTGACTCCGGCGCGGCCGTCGACGACGAGCAGGATGGCCTCGGCCTCGGCGATCCCGATCCGGGCCTGGCGCTGCACGTCCTCGGCCAGCTCACTCTCGTCGGCGAGGTCGATGCCGCCGGTGTCGAGCAGGTCGAAGGCGACGCCGTTCCACTCACAGGGAACGCGCTTGCGGTCGCGGGTGACGCCGGGCTCGGCGTCGGTCACGGCCTCGCGACCGCCGGCGAGCCGGTTGGCCAGGGTGCTCTTGCCGACGTTGGGAAAGCCGATGACGGCGACGGTCGGCCTGCTCACGCGATTCCCCGCTCCCGAGCCAGCTCGACTATCCGCCCTACGACCTCGTCGAGGCCGAGCCCGGTGGTATCGATCTCGACCGCGTCGTCGGCCGCCCGCAGCGCACTGTGCTCGCGGCTCTGGTCGCGCTCGTCGCGCTCGCGCTGCGCGGCGAGCACAGCGGACTCGTCCTCGCCGGTCTGGGCGGCTCGGCGGCGGCCCCGCTCCTCGGCGGAAGCGGTGAGGAAGACCTTGAGCGGAGCCTCCGGGCTGACCACGGTGCCGATATCGCGGCCCTCGGCAACGTAACGCCCGCCGTCGATCAGCCGTCGCTGCGCCGACACCAGCGCTTCGCGCACCGGCGGGTGGACCGAAACGCGCGAGGAGGCCTCGGACACCCGCGACTCGCGAATCGCGGCGCTGACCTCGCGGCCATCGAGCTCGACTCGCTCGCCGTCGAACACGATCTGAACCGATCGCGCCAGGGCACCCATAGCCTCACCCTCATCTAGGTCAGCGCCCCGCTCGATCCCGGCCAGCGCGACGCAGCGGTACATCGCCCCCGAGTCGAGGTAGGTGAAGCCCAGCGCCGCGGCAACGGCACGGGCAACGGTTGACTTTCCAGCCCCGGCGGGCCCGTCGATCGCGATGACCATGGGCGGCAGGGTATGGCGCACCGGCCCTCAGCGAGCGGAGAGCGCAGCGAGGTCCGCCTCAAAGCCCGGATAGCTGACCGCGGCGGCGCCCATTCCAGCGACCTCGACGCCCTCGCGCGAGGCGAGACCGGCGATCGCGCCGAGCATCGCGATCCGGTGGTCTCCATGGGAATCGATCGCACCGCCACGCAGCCCCCCTCCGCCTTGGACCTGCATCCCGTCCTCGCTCGTCTGCACGTTTGCGCCAAGCGCCCGCAGCGCATCGCTGACGGTTGCGATCCGGTCGCTCTCCTTGCGGCGCAGCTCGGCGGCATCGCGGATCGTCGTCTCGCCCTCGGCGAAGCAGGCGGCCAGCGCCACCAGGGGCAGCTCGTCGATCGCCAGTGGGATGTCGGCGCCGCCAACGTCGGCCCCCCGCAGTTGCGAGGGACGGATACGGAGTCGTCCACTCGGCTCGCCACCGCGCTCGCCCTCGGGCTCGACCTCGAGCTCGGCGCCCATCCGCCCGAGGATCGAGAGCAATCCGGTGCGGGTCGGGTTGAGGCCGACCCCGGCGAGAGTGACCTCGCTGCCGGGGACGAGCAGCGCCGCGACGATGAAGAAGGCGGCGGAGGAGAAGTCGGCCGGAACGGCGATCTCACCCGGTTCGAGGCGCGTCGCCGGACGCACGGTGACGGCGCCCTCGCCGCGCTCGATCTCGGCCCCTGCAGCGGCAAGCATCCGCTCGCTGTGGTCGCGACTTGGCAGCGGCTCGACGATTCGGGTCTCGCCGTCGGCCAGCAGGCCGGCGAAGAGCAGGCAGGACTTGACCTGGGCGCTGGCGACGGGCATCTCGTATTCGATGCCGTGGAGCGGAGCGCCTTCGACCGTAACCGGGGCGAAGCGACCCTCGCGACAGCTCAGCCGAGCCCCCATGACAGCCAGCGGCGCCGCGATCCGGTCGACCGGGCGGCGGCGGATCGAGTCGTCGCCGTCAAGCGTCCAGGCCCCCGTCTCCTGCCCCGCGAGCCAGCCCGGCAGCAGGCGCAGCAGGGTGCCGGCGTTGCCGACGTCGATCGTGGCCGGAGCGGCCGCTTGCAGGCCGACGCCATGCACGCGCAGCCGCGGCTCGATCGTGTCCCCACCCATCCCCTCGACCTCGGCGCCGAGCGCTCTCACCGCGTCCAGGGTCGAGCGCGTGTCGGCGGCATCCAGGTAGCCCTCGACCGTCGTCTCCCCCTCGCCCATCGCGGCGATCAGCGCCGCCCGGTGCGAAACCGACTTGTCGGGTGGGGGTCTGAGGCTGCCGCTGAGCGGGCCCGACGGGTCGAAGCGGGCTGACAAGGTCGCTAGTCCCCGACGAGCACGGTCGCGCCGTGGCCCAGCTCGCGGACCAGCCCCGCGGCACGCTCGGCCTGCTGCTCGCCGGCCACCCATAGCGAGATCGCGCCGGATTTCATGTCGGTTGCGGGGTGCAGCGCCATGTCCTCGATGTTCACCCCGGCCTCGCCCAGCGCCAGCGCCAGCTCGGCCACGGTGCCGGGACGATTGGCGACGACGACCCGCAGCTCATGCAGCGCACCGCCCTCCAGAGCTGCCTCGAGCAGACTGCGCCGATCGGCGCCGGCCGCCGCGTGCCAGGCGGCGACAGCGTCCGCCTCGCCTGCGTCGATCAGCTCCCGCGCCTCGCCGAGACGGGTGATTGCGTCGTCGATCGCCGCCGTGACCGCATCGCTATTCCCGCTGAAGATGTCGCCCCAGATCGAGGGGTTCGAGCCGGCCACTCGGGTCGCGTCGCGGAAGCTCGGCCCCACCTCGGGCAGCCGCTCGGAGTCGCGGGTCAGCTCCGCCGCCGCCTGGGTGGCGAGGACGTTGGCGAGGATGTGAGGCAGATGGCTCACCGTCGCCATCAGCCGGTCGTGCGCCGCGGCGTCGATCGCCTGCGGGCGGGCGCCGAGCCCGGCGATCGTCCGCTGGAGGCGGTCGTAGAGGATGCCGCTGGAGTTCTCTGTGGGCGTCAGGTACCAGCGGGCGCCCTCGAAGAGATCGGCACGCGCGTTCGCCACACCGGCGGTCTCGGCGCCGGCCAGTGGGTGCCCGCCGATGAAGCGCTCGTCCTCGCCGAGCGCGGCGACGAGCCGGCGCTTGGTCGAGCCGGCGTCGGTGACGACCGTGTCCTCGTCGCTGGCCTCGAGCGCAGCGGCAACCAGATCCGGCAGGACCGAGACCGGCCCAGCGCAGAAGACGACCTCGGCCCCGGCACATGCCTCCGCAATCGAAGCCGCCGGCTCGTCGATCGCGCCCAGCTCGATCGCCCGATCCAGGCTGGGGCGGTTCGGCCCCCAACCGGCGACTTCGCTGCCGAGCCGCTCCCTCGCGGCGAGCCCGATCGAGCCTCCGATCAGGCCCACCCCGAGGACGGCCGTCCGCATCAGCCGCGCCGCGCCCTGACCGCTGCCGCCAGGCCCTCCAGCGCCGTGACCGTGTGATCCCAGTCGATACAGGGATCGGTGATCGACTGCCCGTAGGTGAGCGACTCGCCGTCGCCGAGGTCCTGGCGACCCTCGACCAGGAAGGACTCGAGCATGACGCCGACGATCGCCGCGTTGCCGGCGGCGACCTGGTCGCCGATTTGACCCACCGCCAGCACCTGCTTATCTGGATCCTTGGCGCTGTTGTCGTGCGAGGCGTCGATCACGAGCCGCTCGGTGAGGCTGGCGCCCGAGAGCATCTCCAGCGCCGCGCCAACGCCTTCGGGGTCGCAGTTGGGACCGCCGCGGCCGCCACGCAGGATGACGTGGCCGTCCGGGTTGCCGGCAGTGTGGAGGATCGCCGGCCGTCCGGCATCGTCGATGCCGGCGAAGGCGTGGGATGCCGCCGCGGCGCGCACCGCGTCGACCGCGACCTGCACGTTGCCGTCGGTGCGGTTCTTGAAGCCGATCGGCATCGAGAGGCCGGAGCCGAGCTGGCGGTGGATCTGGCTCTCCGTCGTGCGGGCGCCGATCGCCCCCCAGGCGACGGTGTCGGAGATGTACTGCGGCGTGATCGGGTCGAGGAACTCGCAGCCGATCGGCAGGCCGAGGTCGAGCACCTGCAGCAGCAGGGTGCGCGCCATGCGCAGACCGGCGTTGACGTCGCAGGAGCCGTCGAGGTAGGGATCGTTGATCAGTCCCTTCCAGCCGGTCGTCGTCCGTGGCTTCTCGAAGTAGACGCGCATCGCCACCAGCAGGTCGTCGCTCAGCTCCGCAGCCAGCTCGGCGAGACGACTGCCGTACTCGAGTGCCGCCTCGACGTCGTGGACGCTGCAGGGGCCGACCACGACCAACAACCGGTCGTCGACTCTTTCGAGCACGTTCTCGACGTCCTTGCGCCCCTTCACCACGACCCGCTCGCGCCCGTCGCCAAGCGGCAGGTCGCCGAGCAGGGCCTCCGGCGGAACCAGCTCGACGACCCGCTCGATCCGCTGGTCGCGAACCCGGTCCCGTGCCTCCTGCCGCATTCCTATGATCATCTCTCCGTCGCCTTTCTCCACCTTCGGGACTCTACTTTCGATGCGGGTTTCGCCATGCGAGCGCGGGCATCGCGAAACTCGCGAACCAAATTCCTTGGCGGCGCCCGGCCAAACGCTCTATGGAAGCGGCACGAAGCCGCCAGGCCGGACGCCTAGCTAAATCGCCAGGTATAGAAAGGACGGACAGGGGCAACCGCAGCGCGCCTCGCGCACATGTTGCTCGCGGTGTCGCCTGTTCGCTTCACTTCCCTTGAGTTTGTAGCAGGCGCGACGGGATTAGTCGAATCAGAGCTCGGCAAGCAGCGCCTGCACCTCACGATGCCTGCTCCCGTCCTGCTCGATGCCCTTCACCGGGTCATTCAGCTGGTGCTTCAGGACCTTCCTCAACTCCCTGCGCTGATTCCCGGACATCAGCGGCACATGGTCCCTTGCTGCTGCGAGGGCGTGATATTGCTCGAAGGCCGAGCGGGAATTCGCGATCGCGTCGAGCAGCTGCGCGAATACCGAGATATCTGGAGACACCTGTAGCGAAGCGATTGCCATCAGCCGCAGACCCACTCGATCGGAGGCGAAGAAATTGCGGATTTCATCACCGCTGAGCTGGGCTGCTTTGGCCGCAGCTCGTGCCTCCGCGAGAAGGGAGTTCATCTGAAAGGTGCGTTCCGGGCCTGGATCCATCTCGGCGCGGAGCTGCTCGTATTCCCTGCCGTACTGCTGCAGCACCTCCTTTGGATCGCCGGGCTCCGGCTCGGCTGCCACCAGCTGGCTTTCGAGGTCATCCCTGGCCCTGCGTGCAGCATGTCGCTCTTCAGGCTTCTCCGCGGCAACCATGTCAAATGCCGCAATGACCGAAGGGAGCGCCTCGCGCTTGGCGTCCGGAGAGAGATCCTTCAAAAGCCCCAGTAAGCCCGAGGTGGTCGCCTCGCCAGCCGCGGTCTTGAAGTTGACACCGGTCATCGCAATGACCCTGATCAGCCCAGGGAGCCACATCAACGAGAGAAGCAGGACGGTGGTGCTCGATATCTGGAAGCCGATCGTCCAGCCACTGCCCCCTTCATGCGAAACATCAAATGCGCTCACGACCACCGCCACCACAACCACCAAGGCCCAGGGTCGAGAGATCTTCAACGCCTCAGCAAGCAGCACCCTCGCCTGCTCCAAGGTTTCCGCTGGCACACCCCGCTGAGACTGGCTTTCCCCCGACATCTACCGTGAGCCTATCCGCTGTCTGCAGTAAACAGCAGAATCTGAGCAGACGGGAGTAAAATCGAGCGGCTGCTCAAGTCGTGACGAGCATCGCACCCAACACCGCTAGAAAGCGGTCGTTCTCGGCCGGCGTGCCGTAGCTGACCCGGATGTGGCCCGGGTCGCCAAGTGGGGTGCCGGGGCGGACCGCTATCGACTGCTCGGCCAGGCTGGCGACGATGTCTTTCTCGTCGGCATCGCCAAGGTCGATCCAGGAGAAGTTGGTCTGGGTCTCGGCCGTGCTCAAACCAAGCTCGTGCAAGCCCGCCTCGACGCGGACGCGCTCGACCAGGGTGCGCTCGACCCGCTGCTCGACGTCGTCCTGGTGCAGGATCGCCTCGGCCCCCGCAGCCTGGGCGAGGGCGTTGACGCTGAATGGCTGCCGCACCGCGTCGACCGCGGCGCGGAACTTGGCCGAGCCGAGGCCGAAGCCGACCCTCAGGCCTGCGAGGCCGTAGACCTTGCTGAAGGTGCGCAGGACGACCAGATTGGGAAAGTCGGCGAGCAGGTCGACGGTGGAGTCGGGATCGTCGACCGCCTGGAACTCGATGTAGGCCTCGTCGAGGACGATCGTGACGTGTGCCGGGACGCGCTCGCAGAAGGCCGCGACCTGCGGCGCAGGCAGGTGGGTGCCGGTCGGGTTGTTCGGGTTGCAGACGATCGCAAGCTGGGTCGCGGCGGTGACCTCGGCGGCCATCGCGTCGAGGTCGTGGACCTCGCCCGCCGCAAGCGGCACGCGGATCTCGCACGCACCGGTCAGCGCCGCCAAGTGCGGGTACATCGAGAAGGACGGCCAGGCGAAGAGGATCTCGGCGCCAGGCTCGCAGAGCGCCTCGGCGGCGGCGAGCAGGATCTCGCAGGAGCCGTTGCCGACGGCGACCCGGCCGGGCTCGGTCTCGTAGCGATCGGCGATGCGACCGCGCAGCAGGGTCGCTTCGGGGTCGGGGTAGCGGTTCATCGCAGCCGCCGCCTCGCGTATCGCCTCGACCACCTTCGGGTGCGGCGGGACGGGTGACTCGTTCGAGGCGAGCTGGGCGATGCCGCCGGCGGCGATCGCCTCGGGTGCCTGTCCGGTCGGTACGCCGGCCTGGTAGCCCGGGATACGGGCCAGCTTCTCCGCGAAGGTGACGGTCATGCGCCCATTGTGGCCTACGTCGTCGCTGCCCGGCAGTTACTGGGCGGCGTGGAGATCGGAGCGCAGCTCCTGGGTAGCGCCGAGGTACGCGTGCGCTGTCTCATGGCCGGTCGGCGCGTAGTAGTGCACCATCGCACGGATCACCCGCGGCATCGAGCCCGGCACAGGGATCTCGCGGCAGCAGAGCAGCGGCACCTCCTCCAGCCCGAGGTTGCGTGCGGCGACCGCCGGGAACTCGGCATCGAGGTCGTCGGTGGTGGTGAACAGACAGCTGACGATCGCCTCGGGTGCCAGCTCGTTGCGATCGAGCAGCTCCCGCACCAGCGCGGTCGTAGCCACCACGATCGCCTCGGGCTCGTTGGCAGCCGCCTGCACCGCGCCGCGTACGGCGAAGAGCCGTTCCTGTTTCCCTGAGTTCGTGCTCACGTCTCGGCATCTTCCCAAAGCGAGGCAACTTCGGCCTCGGAAAGGCGCCGTGCCTCGCCCGTAGGCAGAGCACCGAGCCCCACAGGCCCGAAGCGGACTCGCCGCAGCGCCACGACGTCATTGCCAACCGCTTCCGCCATGCGGCGGACCTGGCGGTTGCGGCCCTCGCGCAGGACGATCTCGATCTCGCGCTCGCCCAGGCGACGCACCTCAGCCGGTGCCGTCGGCCCGTCCTCCAGCTGGACTCCGCTCGCGAGGCGCCGCAGATCGCCCTCCGCGGGCGGGCGGCGCAGCTGCACGCGGTAGGCCTTACGCACTTCGTAGCGAGGATGCGTCAGCCGGTTGGCCAGCGCGCCGTCGTTGGTGAGTAGCAGCAACCCGGTCGAATCGGCGTCGAGGCGGCCGACCGGGTAGAGCCGGGCCCGCGAGTCGACCAGCTCGACTACCGCAGTCCTGCTGCCCGGCTCGCGCGCGGTCGAGACCACGCCGGCGGGCTTGTTGACCGCCCAAACCTCCCGCGCCTCAGCTCCGACCAGACTGCCGTCGACCCGAACCTCATTCCCCTCCCCCACATCCCAAGCCGGATCCCGCACAACCTCACCATCCACCGTCACGCGCCCCGCAGCCACGATCACCTCAGCTTTCCGCCGCGAAGCGACTCCCCCGTGCGCGAGGAACTTCGCCAGCCTCACGACATGGAAGGGTCGGGGGAGGTCCCGGCGCAGCCTCCCGCTGTTCGCTGCGGCGGGGCCTCCCCCGACCCTTCCCCCAGGCTCACGGCTCGGCCCGCTGTTCCCCAGCCTTCAAGAGTCGCTCGCGCAGCTCGCGCTCGTCCTCGGGGGTCGGGTCGAACTGCGAGGGATCGGGCAGCCGGTCGAGGCCGGTGAGGCCGAAGAGTCGTTCGAACAGCTCCGTCGTCTTGAACAGCGCAGCACCGAACTGTGAGCGGCCGGACTCCTCGATCAGGCCGCGCTCGGCCAGCGTCTGCACCGCCGACTCCGAGGAGACGCCACGGATCCGCGCCACCTCCGGCCGCGAGACCGGCTGCAGGTAGGCGACGATCGCCAGAGTCTCCGACTGCGCCTGGGTCAGCGGTGGCGTCCGCGGTTTGGCCAGCAGCCGCCGAGCCGCGTCCTCGCTGGATGGGTCGCTTGCCAGGGCAAAGCCACCGGAGACCTCGCGCAGGACGACGCCGCGCTGCCCCTCGGCGAGATCCTCGCGCAGCAGATCGATCGCCTCGGCGACCTGGCCCTCGGTCGCCTCGGTCGCCTCGACCAGATCGGCGACCGCGACCGCTTCCGGCGAGAGGAAGAGCAGCGCCTCGATCGTGCGGCTCAGATCGCTCATGCCGTTTCCGCCTCCTGTCTGCGGATCTCGATCGGACCGAGGGGCTCGCCCTGCTGCCAGGTGACCTCGCCCTTGCGGTAGAGCTCGAGCAGGGCGAACAGGGTCACCGCCTGCGTCAGCCGGTCCTCACCGCCGAACTGCTCGTCGAAGTCGATGCTGGTGCGGCCGGCGAGCGCGTCGCGCAGGGCGCGCAGTCGCCGCTCGAGCGAGACCGTCGGGCGGATATGGCTGACGTCGACCGGTGGCGGTATGGCCAGCAGGTCGCCGAGGGCCGCACCGAGCCGCTCGGGGTCATACGCGGCGACCGCGGCGTCGACGGCGACGCGGCGCAGGCTCGGTGGCAGCGGCGCCGAGCGGTAGAGGTAGCCGCGCGCCGCCTCGAAGCTCTCGGAGAGCGTCGTCGCGGCGGCGCGGTAGCGGCGGTACTCGAGCAGCCGTGCCAGCAGCTCCTCGACTGCCTCCTCAGGCCCCAGCTCCTCCAGCTCCGGGTCCGCCCCCGGCAACAGCAGCCGCGACTTCAACTCCAGCAGCGAAGCGATCAGGACGAGGAACTCGGTCGCCACCTCCAGCTCCAGCTCGCCCTCGCGCTCGAGGTGCTCGATGTAAGCGACGACGACCTCGGCCAGCTCGACCTCGAGCAGGTCGACCTCCTCGCGCAGCAGGACCGCGATCAGCAGATCGAACGGCCCGGCGAAGACGTCGAGCTCCAGATCGAGGTCGGCGACGGCCATCGCTTAAGGGTAGGCCGGGGCGCCGACACCCATCCGCCCGCGCACGTCGGCCAGCGTCGGCGCGGCAATCGCGCGGGCCTTCGCGGCCCCGGCAGCCAGCACCTGCTCCAAGGCCGCCTGATCGGAGCGCAGCTCGGCATAGCGCTCGCGCAGCGGGGCCAGCATCTCGACCACGCCCTCGGCGACAGCGGCCTTGAAGTCGCCATAGCCGCCCCCCTCGAACTCGCGCTCGATCTCGGCCGGGTCGACGCCACGGGCGACGGCGAGGACGTCGATCAGGTTGGTGACTCCCGGCTTGTCCTCGCGGCGGACGATCTCGCGGCCGGAGTCGGTGACGGCGCTGCCGAGCTTCTTGCGGATCGCGTCGGGCTCGTCGAGCACGTAAACGGTGCCTGCCTCGGTTCCGGCGGTGGTCGACATCTTCCGCTCCGGCTCCTGCAGGTCCATCACCCGTGCCCCGACCGCCGGAATCCGGTGCTCGGGCTCGACCAGCGTCTCGCCGAAGCGCTCGTTGAAGCGGCGGGCGATCTCCCGCATCAGCTCGATGTGCTGAAGCTGATCCTCGCCGACCGGCACCTCGGTCGCCCTGTAGGCGAGCACGTCGGCCGCCTGCAACACCGGGTAGAAGAAGAGGGCGGCGGAGACGAGCCCGCGCTGCTTCGCCGACTTTTCCTTGAACTGGGTCATGCGATTGAGGTCGCCGTAAGCGGTGACCGAGGAGAGCAGCCAGGTCAGCTCGGTGTGCTCCTGCAAGTCGGACTGGCGGAAGAGGATGCAGCGCTCGGAATCGAGGCCGGCGGCAAGCAGGATCGCCGCCGTGTCATAGACCCGCTCGCGCAGCTCGGCCGGGTCGAAAGCGACCGAGAGGGCGTGCAGGTCGACGATGCAGAAGATCGCCGGCTCGCCCCGCTCCTGACCCTCGACGTACTGGCGGATCGCACCGATGTAGTTACCGAGGTGCTTGCGGCCGGTCGGCTGGATGCCGCTGAAGATGATCGGGGCGCTCACGGGGCGGAGCCTATTAGGGGGCCACGGGCGGGGTGCCCCTCGCCCCGACAATCAACGGTCTAATTAGACCGTTGATTTGAGTATCCGTCGGTTCGAGGGGCACCCCGCCCGTGGCCTCGAGGGGCTCCGATGTGGGCTCCGGCGCTTAAGCTGGTTCGGGCTCCGGTGCCTCACCGCTTGGGGGGAGCTGTTTTTGATCGTGGCAGTCGGCGTCGGCGCCGTGGCCGCACTCGCCTGCCTGGGCCGAACCGCGGCTCGCCACGGCCTCGACCCGGCGTCGCGGGTTTTCGATCCCGAATCCGGCGACGATGCCGCCGGCGATCATCAGCAGGCCGGCGATCAGGACGCCGAGGTGAAACGCCGAGGTGGATGCGTCGGAGGAGGCGGTCCGAACGCGCGCCGCGGCAGCCGGCGGAAGCCGCCTGGTCGAGGGAACCGCCAGCGGCTGCTTCTTCGCCTCGGCGATCGCGTGGCTCGCCCTCGGCCCGAGCGGGCGGTCGCCGAGGTTGCCGTCGAGGGTCGAGCCGAAGCTGGCCGAGATCACGGCGCCCAGTACCGCGATTGCCAGCAGGCCGGCCACACGCGAGATGCCGTTGTTGACGCCGGAGGCGATGCCGACGTGGCGTTCCTCGACCGAGTCGAGCACGGTCGCGGTCAGTGGGGCCACGGTCGCAGAGAGGCCGAGACCGAAGATCAGGATCGCGGGCAGCACCTCGGTCAGGTAGTCGGCATCGGCGTTGACCATCAACAGCAGGATCAAGCCGATTCCACCGACGATCGGCCCGCCGCACATCGGCAGTCGCGGCCCCGTTCCCGAGGCAAGCTTGCCCCAGCGTGGCGAGAGGAAGAAGAGGATCAGCGAGATCGGCGTCGTCGCCAGGCCCGCCTCGATCGGAGAGTAGCCACCCACCTGCTGGAGGAAGAGACCGACGAAGAAGAGTCCGCCGATCAGGCCCGCGTAGGCGCTGAGCGTGGTCAGGTTGGCGACCCAGAAGTTGCGGATCTTGAACAGGGCGAGGTCGAGCATCGGATGGCGGGCGCGCGCCTCGCGGACCACGAACAGGACGAAGCAGGCGATCCCCGCGATCATCGGCACCCAGACCGTCGGGTCTCCCCAGCCGTGGGTCGGCTGCTCGATCAGGGCGAAGACCGGCCCGGCCAGGCCGGCTGCCGAGAGCCCGATTCCGAGCCAGTCGACGCCGCGGAACGCGTCCGGGTTGCGGCTCTCCTCGACCGAGTGCAGGGTGAGCGCCACGGTGACCGCGATCAGGGGAATGTTGACCCAGAAGACCGCCCGCCAAGAGAGGGTTTCGACCAATGCTCCACCGCCGGCCGGGCCGAGCACGGTCGCGATTCCGGTCCAGGCGGTCCAGGTGCCAACCGCCTTGCCGCGCGCCGCCCCCTCGAAAGTGGCGGCGACGATCGCCAGCGAGCCGGGAACGAGCAGCGCCCCGGCGATCCCCTGCAGGGCGCGGGCGCCGACGAGGAACTCGACGTTCGGCGACAGCGCGCAGAGGACAGAGGTGGCGCCGAATCCGATCAGGCCGAAGACGAACATCCGCCTCCGCCCTAGCTGGTCGCCGAGCGAGCCGCCGACAAGGAGCAGCGAGACCAGCGTCAACATGTAGGCCTCGACCACCCACTGCTGTCCCGCCAGGCCCGCGTTCAGGTCGTCGGCGATCGCCGGCAGCGCCACGTTGACCACGGTCGAGTCGAGGAAGACGACCGTCGAGCCGAGGATCGTCGCGACCAGCGTCAGGAGCTGCCGGCGGGACACAGGATCAGTGTAAGGAGAGGGTCATCCCAACTCGCGCAGCTGCTGCGCCGAGGTGAAGAAGTTGCGATAGGCGAGGCCGGTGGCGACGAGGGCGGCGATCGCGGTGCTGCCGAGCAGCAGGTAGAGGAGGATCAGCTGGAGGCGAACGGCGTCGGTCGGTTCGGCGCCGGCGAGCAGCATCCCGACCATCGTCCCGGGGAAGAAGATCAGGCCAGTCGTCTTGGTCGAGTCGACCAGGGTGATCGTGCCCGAGCGCAAAGCACGGCGGACGAACGGCGCCGCCGCCTCACGCGCGGTCGCGCCGAGCGAGAGGGTCGCCTCGATAGCCGCCCGCGAGTCCGTGACCTCGTCCCCGAGCCGGTTCAGCGCCACCGCGGAAGCAGTCATCGCGTTGCCGATCATCATCCCGCCGACCGGGACGAGATAGCGCGGCGTCGCTTCGAATATGCCCAGCGCAACGACCAGGCCCAGGGTCGAGGCGGCCGCGATCGCGAGCCCGATCAGCAGCGGCCAGAAGGCGCCCGGGACCTTCTTGGCGCGGCTACGGGCGGTGAGCGCGCCGAAGAGGACCATCACCGAGAGCAGCGCCACGACCAGCCAGATCGTGTCGGCTTCGAAGATCAGCTTGATCGCGTAGCCGATCGCGGTCAGCTGGACGAAGGAGCGGACCGTCGCGACGACGATGTCGCGCTCGAGATCGGTGCGGCGCCAGAAGGAGATCCCCGCGGCGAGGGCGACCAGGGCAAGCGCCGCGGCGACCTGCCCTAGCGAGACGCTGATCGATGGGCTCACGCCAGAGCCTCCTCGAGCGACCCACAGGCGGCAACTCGCCCGGCCTTCAACCGCACGGCTCGCTCGGCGAGCCGGCGTGCCTGCTCGGGGTCGTGACTGACGAGGATCAGCGAGATGTCCAGCTCGGCCCGCAGGCTCGCCAGGGTCGCCTCGATCGCGTCACGGGCGTCGTGGTCGAGCGCCGAGGTCGGCTCGTCGAGCAGAAGCACCTGGGGGTCCTGGGCGAGCGCACGGGCGAGCATCGCCCGCTGCTGCTCGCCGACCGAGAGCTTGCTGACATCGCGCTCGGCGAACCCGGGATCGAGCCCGGCGTGGCCAAGGCAGCGCGCCACATCAAGCTCCTTGCCGGCCAGCTCGGCGGCATACCGCAGGTTCGACTCGACCGTCCCCTTCAGTAGCGACGGCAACTGCGGCACCAGCGAGACCTCGCGCCGCAACACGAGCGGGTCGTACTCGTCCAGTGGCTTCCCCCGGTAGGAAATCACGCCCGTGTCGGGATCGGCGAGCCGGTTGAGCAGCCGCAGCAGGGTCGACTTGCCGCTGCCGGAGAGACCGACGATCGCCGTCGCCCCACCATGGATCTCGACGTTGACCGAGTCGAGGACGAGGCGGTCGCCGCGGGCAAGGCTGACATCGCGAAGCTCGAACAGCACCGCCGCATGATCGCGCACCGTTCGCAAGAAGCCTCCCGCCGAGCGCCGGCTACAGCGCCAACCGGTGCGCGACTGCCAGAATCCGGGTAGGTGATTCGCTGATGCCAAGAGCGATTTGGAGCGGAACGATCAGCTTCGGGCTACTCAACGTGCCCGTCAAGCTCTACAGCGCGGTCGCGCGCCGGGGAATCTCGCTGCGCGAGATCCGCGAGTCCGACGGCGCCCGCATCCGTCATCGCCGGGTCGCCGAAGGTACTGACGAGGAGGTTCCCTACGGCGAGATCGTCAAGGCCTTCGAGGTCACGCCCGACCGCTACGTGCCGCTGAGCAAAGACGAGATGTCCGCCCTGGCACCGGAGAAGACGCGGGCGATCGAGGTGCAGGACTTCGTCGACCTCGACCAGATCGACCCGATCTACTTCGACAGCCCCTACTACCTGGGGCCGGCGGATGGTGCCGAGAAAGCGTATTCGCTGCTCGCCAAAGCGCTGCAGGAGTCCGGCAAGGTGGCAATCGCCCGCTTCGTCTTCCGCAACAAGGAGCACCTGGCCGCGCTGCGGGCCAACGACGGCGTCCTCACCCTGACCACGATGCGCTTTGCCGACGAGGTCGTGCCGCCTTCAGACCTGGAGGACGTGCTGCCCAGCGGCAAGCCGAAAGTCGCGAAACAGGAGGTCGAGATGGCCGAGCAGCTGATCGACTCGCTGACGACGGAATTCGACCCGGGCGCCTACCGCGACGAGTACCGCGAGGAGCTGCTGTCGCTGATCGAACGCAAGGCCGAGGGCAAGGACGTCCTCACCGCGCCGACGACCGAGGAGGCGAAGCCGACCGCCGCACCCGATTTGATGAGCGCGCTCGAGGAGAGCATCGCCGCGGTCAAAGGCCGCGGCAAGGGGAAACCCAAAGCCAAGGAGAAAGCGGCGGCCAAGAACGGCGCAAAGAAAAAAGGCAAGGCGTCGCCCAAGAAACGCGCCCCTTCGCGGGGCAAATCCAAAGCCTCGAAATAGCTCGTGGCCGGCAGCCGCCAGGTCGAGATCGACGGCCGTGAGCTGAAGCTCACCAACCTCGACAAGGTGCTCTACCCGGAGGCCGGCTTCACCAAGGGCGAGGTGGTCGACTACTACGCCAAGGTCGCCCCGGCGATCGTCCCTCACCTGACCGGGCGGGCGGTGACGCTGCGCCGCTTCCCCGAAGGCGTCGACGACCTCGACGCGGCCTTCTTCGAGAAGCGCTGCCCCAAGCACCGGCCGAAATGGGTCAAGACGACGCCGGTGTCGGCCAGCACCGGCAAGATCGACTTCTGCGTCTGCGACAGCCTGCCGACGCTGATCTGGATGGCGCAGCTGGCGGCGATCGAGCTGCACCCTTCGCTCTCGCTTTCGCGGGCGCCGAAACGACCGACGGTGCTGGCCTTCGACCTCGACCCGGGGCCGCCGGCGGACATCGTCGATTGCTGCCGGATCGGGCTGCGCCTGCGCGACCTCTTCGGTCACTTCGACGTCCAGTCCTTCCCGAAGACCTCGGGGTCCAAGGGCCTGCAGATCTACGTCCCGCTCAACCGAGAGATCTACTACGACCAGACCAAACCGTTCGCCAAAGCGATTGCCCAGTTACTCGAGAAGCAGACCCCCGATCAGGTGGTCTCGAAGATGAAGAAGGTCGAACGCGAGGGCAAGGTCTTCGTCGACTGGTCCCAGAACCACCAGCGCAAGACGACGATCGCCGTCTACTCGCTGCGCGCCCGCGAGCGCCCGACCGCCTCGACCCCGGTCACCTGGGAGGAGGTCGAAGCGGTCGCAGACAGCGGCGACGGCTTATCGCTCGTCTTCGAAGCAGCGGACGTCCTCGAGCGAATCGACCAGCACGGCGACCTCTTCGCCCCGGTGCTCGAGCTGGAGCAGGAGCTGCCCGAGCTCTAGCCGAGCGGCTGGCGAACTACTGGCTTGCGGGTCGCCTTGACCTCGTCAAGGCGACGGACCGGGGTCGTGTAGGGGGCCTGCTTGGCCTTCTCGGGGTCGACCTCGGCCTCGGCGAGGATCTGCTCTATCGCCTCGGTGAAGGCGTCGAGGCTCTCCTTGGTCTCCGTCTCGGTCGGCTCGATCATCAGCGCCTCCTCGACCAGGAGCGGGAAGTAGACGGTCGGCGGGTGGAAGTCGAAGTCGAGCAGGCGCTTGGCGAGGTCGAGGGTGGCGATGCCCAACTCCTTCTTCATCGGCTTGCCGGAGAGGACGAACTCGTGCATGCAGTGACGGTCGAAGGCGACTGGCGTGTACCTGCCGGCGCGGCCCTCTGCCAGGCGCGCTTTGAGGTAATTGGCATTCAGCACTGCGGTCTCCGAGGCCTCGGCAAGGCCGTCGGCGCCGAGGCTGAGGATGTAGGCGTAGGAGCGGACAAAGACGCCGAAATTGCCCTGGAAGCCGCGCAGGCGGCCGATCGACTTGGGCCGATCGTGGTCGAGGTCGTAGTTGGGACCGCTGCCGTTGCCGCTCTCGCGCCGCACCACCTGCGGTCTCGGCAGGAAGGGCTCGATCCGGTCGGACACAGCGATCGGCCCCGCTCCCGGTCCGCCGCCGCCGTGCGGCTGGCTGAACGACTTGTGCAGGTTGACGTGGACGATGTCGAAGCCCATGTCGCCGGGCCGCGACTGGCCCATCACAGCGTTGAGGTTGGCGCCGTCGTAGTAGAGCGTCCCCCCCACCGCGTGGATCATCGCCGCCATCTCGGCGATGTTCTCGTCGAATAGGCCGAGCGTGTTGGGGTTGGTCAGCATCAGGCAAGCGACCTCGTCGTCAACCTTGGCCCGCAGGTCGTCAATCTCGACCCCGCCGCGCTCATCGGTGGCGACCTTGACGATCTCGTAGCCGGCCATCGTCACCGAGGCCGGGTTGGTCCCGTGCGAGGTGTCCGGCGCCAGCACCTTGGTCCGCGCTTCGCCGCGGTCGGCATGGAAGGCGCGGGTGAGCAAGAGGCCGGCGAGCTCGCCGTGCGACCCCGCCGAGGGCTGCAGGCTGACGTGCGGCAGGCCGCAGATCTCCGCCAGCGACTCCTGCAGCAGCCACATCAGCTCGAGAGCGCCCTGCGCACGCTTCGGGTCCTGCGCCGGGTGCAGGCGGGCGTGGCCGGGTAGGGCCGCCACCCGCTCGTTCAAGCGCGGGTTGTGCTTCATCGTGCAGGACCCAAGCGGGTAGAAGCCGGTGTCGAGGTCGAAGTTACGGCGCGAGAGGCGGTTGTAGTGGCGGACGATCTCGGGCTCGGCGACCTCTGGCAGGCGCGGCGGCTGCTCGCGCAGCAGCTTTGCGGGAATCAGCTCCTCCAGCGGCGGCTCGGGCACTTCGGCAGCGGGAAGAACCGCGGCGCGCCGGCCCGGCTTCGACTTCTCGAAGATCGTCAGAACCTGTTCGTCCTGCTGGTTCACACGGTCACCGCCTCGGCCGCGACCGCGGCTCCCAGCGCGTCGACGAGGGCATCGATCTGCTCGCGGGTACGGCGCTCGGTGATCGCAACCAGGAGGCCGTCCTCGTACTCGGAGTACTCACGGCCGAGCGGGTAACCGGCGGCGATGCCGCGCTCGGCGCAGCGATCGAGCACACGATCGACCGGCGCATCGAGGCGCAGCGCGAACTCGCGCGCGACGGGCGCGTCGTGCAGCAGCTCCACCCCCTGCACCGCGGCGAGCCGGTCGCGCGCGTATGCAGTGCGCCTGACCAGCAGCTCACCCAGCTCGCGGAACCCCTTGCGGCCGAGCCAGGCGAGGTGGATCGTCGCCGCCAGCGCGTTCAGGGCCTGGGCGGTGCAGATGTTGTGGGTCGCCTTCTCACGGCGGATGTGCTGCTCGCGGGTCTGCAGAGCGAGGACGAAGCCGCGGCGCCCGTCGGCATCGTCGGTTTCGCCGGCGATCCGCCCCGGCATCTTGCGGATCAGCTCCTCGCTGCCGCAGAAGAAACCGAAGGAGGGACCGCCGAAGTCGAGCCGGTTGCCGAGCGGCTGTCCCTCGCCGAGGGCGATGTCGGCGCCGCACTCGCCGGGCGGCCTGAGCACGCCGAGCGTCATCGGATCGACGGCGACGATCAACAGCGCGCCATGCTGCTTTGCCACGGCACCGAGCATCTCGACGTCCTCGATCGCACCGAGGAAGTTGGGGCTCTGCAGGAAGACCGCGGCAGTCTCGCCGTCGACCGCCTCGGCCAGCGCGGCAGCGTCGGTGACGCCGCCCTCCAGGCCGACCTCCTCGATCTCAGTGCCGAAACCCGCGGAGTAGGTGGCCAGCGTCTCCCGGCTGTGCGGATGCACACCGCGCGAGACGACGAAGCGACGCCGGTCCTTGGTCGCGCCAAGTGCCAGGTAGGCGGCGGAGGCGACCGAGGAGGGGCCCTCGTAGAGGCCGGCGTTTGAGACGGGCAGCGCGGTCAACTCCGACATCGCCGTCTGGAACTCGAACATCGCCTGCAGTCCCCCCTGCGAGATCTCCGGCTGGTAGGGCGTGTAGGGGGTGAGGAACTCGCTGCGCTGGGTGATCGCGTCGACTATCGCCGGCACGTAGTGGTCGTACATCCCCGCCCCGAGGAAGCAGACCTGCTCCTCGCAGTCGGCGTTGCGCGCGGCAAGGGCCGCCAGCCGCTCGTAGACCTCGGCCTCGCCCATCCCCGCCGGCAGGGCCAGCGGGCGGCCGAGGCGCAGCGGCTCGGGGATCTGCGCGAAGAGGTCGGCGGTCGACTCGACGCCGATCGCGGCGAGCATCTCGGCCCGGTCGTCGGGCGTCGCTGAGGTGTAGCGGGTCACGTGGGTAAGGCTACGGAAACGAGGGGCGGGGCTTCGCTAGCTGTTTTCCAGCAGCTTGCGGTATTCGTCGGCGCCGAGCAGAGCCTCGGCCTCCGCCGCAGCGGTCAGCCTGACCTTGACCAGCCAGCCCCCACCGTAGGGATCCTCGTTGATCCGCTCGGGGGCATCGGCGAGAGCGTCGTTGACCTCGACGATCTCACCGGACATCGGCGCGATCACGTCCGAGACCGCCTTCACCGACTCGACCTCGGCGTAGGACGAGTCTTTGTCGATCGCCGCGCCGACCTCGGGCGGGTCATAGAAGACGACCTCGCCGAGGCTGTCCTGCGCGTACCAGGTGATCCCGAAGACGGCATGGTCGTCCCCCTCCAAGCGGGCCCAGTCGTGCTGGTCGTGGTACAGCAGATCCTCGGGATAGCTTGCGTCGGCCAAGGTCACTTCTCCTTCCGGGATGAGGGACTCTCGTAGAGGGGCTTGGAGGCTATGCGGGCGGCGCGATGCTTGCCCCGCACGTCGATCTCGACCTCGGTTCCGGGCTCGGCGAGGTCGCTGCGCAGGTAGGCCATGCCGATGCCGATCTCCAGCGAGGGCGAGAAGCTGCCGCTGGTGACAGCACCCACCGCCTCCCCACCGACCAGGACCGGATTGCCCTGGCGCGGAATGCCGGCTCCCTCGATCTTGAACGGGGCGAGGCGCTCGGCCGTGCCCTCGGTGCGCGCCCCTGCCACGGCTTCGGCCCCGACAAAGCCGGTTGCCTCCTTGCAGCACCAGCCGAGCCCGGCCTCGATCGGGTTGCGCTCGGGGCTGAGGTCGTTGCCGTGCAGGTGGAAGCAGGCCTCGAGGCGCAGGGTGTCGCGGGCGCCGAGCCCGCAGGGAACGACGCCCGCGTCGAGCAACTCCGCCCAGATCGCCGGTGCGATCTCGGGATCGATCAGCAACTCGACCCCGTCCTCGCCGGTGTAGCCGGTGCCGCAGATGAGCGCCGGGCGATTGCCGACGCGTGCATGCGCAACGCGCATTCGCGGTGGCAGGTCGATCCCCAGCGCCGATTCAGCGATCGCGCGGGCATGCGGGCCCTGCACGGCGAGCATCGCGTAGCGGTCGGCGACGTCCCGCACGGCGACGTCGAAGCCCCGGCTCCAGCGTCCGAGCCAGGCGAGGTCGGCGGCGTGGTTGGCCGAGTTGGTGACGAGCAGGTAGCGATCGCCGCCGAGCCGGTAGGCGAAGAGGTCCTCGAGCACGCCGCCGTCCTCGGCGCAGAGGCACGAGTACTGAGCGCCGCCGATGCCGATCGCGGCGACATCGTTTGAGAACACGCGCTGGAGGAAGGCGAGCGCGCCGGGACCCTCGACCTCGACCTCCCCCATGTGGGAGACGTCGAACATGCCGGCGTGGGTGCGCACCGCCATGTGCTCCTCGCGCACCCCCTCGTAGGTGACCGGCATCTCCCAACCGGCGAAGGGCACCAGCTTGGCGCCGAGCTCGGCGTGGCGCTCGTAGAGGGGGGTGCGTCGCAGGTCGGTGTCGGTCACGCGCGGCAGCGTATTGGAGAGCTCTGGCAAGCTCCCGGCGAACGTGACCGCAGACGATCGCAACCGGGTTCGCAGGGCGACGGTCGAGGACGCCATCGACGCGGCTCGCCTCCTGCACGACTTCAACACCGCATACGACGAAGCGACGCCGCCGGTCCCCGTCCTCGCCGAACGCATCGGCGAGCTACTGGCGGAAGGGGCGATCGTGGTGCTGTTGGCGAACCAACCGCCAGCCGGGCTGGCCGTGCTCCGCATGAAGCCATCGCTCTGGTCAAAGGCCGCCGACGCCTACCTGGAAGAGCTCTACGTCATCCCAGGGCAACGCGGCAAGGGCATCGGCCGGGCACTGCTGGAGGCGGCAATCGAAGCGGCGCGCGAAGCAGGCGCCGACCACTTCGAGCTGACCACGGGAGAAACCGACACCGCAGCCCGCAAGCTCTACGAGAGCTTCAGCTTCACCAACCGCGAAGGCGCACCTGACGGCCCGCGAATGCTCTATTACGAGATCGACCTCTGACAGCACTAGGCCATGCCGCCCAGGATCTATTCCTTCAAAAACCCCGGGACGTCGATGTCGTCGTCGCTCACCCGCAGTTTACGAATGTCGGTGTCCTCCGCCGAGATCCGCGGACGGCTCTCGTAGCGACGGCGGACCCGCTGCGGCGAGCGGGCCAGCAGCTCGAAGCCCTCGAAGCCGGTGGCGATCACCGTGACCCGCACCTCGTCCTTCATCGACTGGTCGACGACGGAGCCGAAGATGATGTTGGCGTTGTCGTCGGCTTCGGCCTGGACCAGCTGCGCCGCCTCGTTGACCTCGAACAGGCCGAGGTCCTCGGGGCCGGTGATGTTCAGCAGCATCCCAGTGGCGCCCTTGATCGACTCCTCGATCAAGGGCGAGGTGACGGCCGCCTTGGCAGCATCGACCGCGCGCGTCTCGCCCGAGGCGGAACCGACGCCCATCAGCGCCGAGCCGGCGTCGCGCATGATCGTGCGCACGTCGGCGAAGTCGAGGTTGATCAGACCGGGAATCGTGATCAGGTCGGTGATGCCCTGCACGCCCTGGCGCAGGATGTCATCGGCCTGGCGGAACGCCTCGAGCACGCTGGTGCGCCGCTCGACCGCCTGCAGAAGCTTCTCGTTGGGGACGATGATCAGGGTGTCGACGTTGTTGCGCAGTTTCTCGATCCCCTCGAGCGCCTGCTGCATCCGCCGTTTGCCCTCGAACTCGAAGGGCTTGGTGACCGCGCCCACGGTCAGTGCGCCGATCTCTTCCTTGGCGATCTCGGCGATGACCGGGGCCGAGCCGGTTCCGGTGCCACCGCCCTCGCCCGCGGTGACGAAGACCATGTCGGCGCCCTTCAGTGCCTCCTTGATCTCGTCGCGGCTCTCCGCCGCTGCGCCCGCCCCGACCTCGGGGTTGCCGCCGGCGCCGAGCCCACGAGTCAGCTCCTGGCCGATCGAGAGCTTGATGTCAGCGTCGCATGCCTGCAGCGCCTGCGCGTCGGTGTTGACCGCGACGAACTCGACGCCGCGAATTCCGGCATCGACCATACGGCTGACGGCATTGGTACCGCCGCCGCCTGCTCCGACGACCTTGATCACGGCCAGGTAAGTGGATTCCATCTCCCGATTTCTCCAGATGCCCGCCCCTGAGGGGCTGGCGTTTGAGTTGAGCCTTCATTCCGTCCGACGCTTCAGTGAGGCTTAAGGGTTCAAGCCTACTCCTGAACCACGGAAATTGCGCTCAACGTAGGGCATTCCCGGGGTTCTGTCAAACGCCCGGGACACATCCTGCAGCGCCTAACTCTCAAGGCTTACTTTAGACTTTGTCCAATCTAACCCTATGGTCGAGGGTTCATTCGAGGGGCGGAAGCGTATGCCCAGAGCCGCCTACCGCTGGGCGCCCAGGGGCGTGCAGGTCTACATAATCGAGCGCGGCGATCGAAGGGTCGGCGAGGACCGCGGCGGCCGCCTTCCACTTGGCAGCGGCTTGAGACGCATCGCCGAAGCGCAATTCGATCCCCGAGCGCAGCTTTACGTCGACGCCGGTTTCGCCGTAGTAGCTGCTCTCGAGATATGGCCGCAGCGCGGCGGGAGCGGCGCCGAGGACGCGGGCCTGCTGCAGTACCGGGCCCGCCAGTTTGCCCCCTTTGGGGGGCAAGGACAGCGGCAGAGAAGGGAGGAGCCGTTCTTCGGAGAGCGGCAGCCAGGCAAGAATCTGGCCGTCGGTGCCAACCGCGATCGCATCCGACCCGGTTCCAATCGCCGCCGCGGCTTGCAGGGACTTCAGGTGGGGTTCGACGGTGGAGTTGCGGACCCCGAACCAGTAGGCGCAGAGCAGCGCGACAGAGACCAGCCCCAGCGCGATCGGCCAACGCCTCACAGCTTCCAACTCTCCGGCCAGCGCACCTCGCCGAGCAGCTGTACCTCCGGTTCCAGCACGATGCCGAAACGCTCGTGGACACGACGACGCCCGGCGGCCATCAGCTCGAGCACGTCGGCGGTGCTGGCCTCGCCGCTGTTCTCGACGAAGTTGGCGTGCTTCGGCGAGAAGCGAGCGCCACCGACCGCGAGACCACGGCAGCCGGCGGCCTCGAGCAGCTGTCCCGCGGTGCGACCCTCGGCCCGCTCGTCCTCGGGATTCTTGAAAGTCGAACCAAAGGTCTTGATCCCGGACGGTTGCGCCTCGTGGCGTCGTTCCCGCATCGCGGCCATGGTCGCCTTGATCGTCTCGGGGTCGCCGGGCTCGAGCGCGAACGACGCCCGGGCGACGACCTCGCCCGGCCCGAGGTTGGAGCTGCGGTAGCCGAATCCGAGCTGCTCGGGCGCGCGACGATCCAACCCCCGCGCCGTGCAGACGTCCACCCACTCCAGCACCTCGGCAAGCTGGCCGCCATAGGCATTGGCGTTCATCTTCACTGCGCCGCCGACGGTGCCGGGGATGTTGACGCCGAACTCGAGGCCCGCCAGCCCCCACCCGGCAGCCTTGGTCGCCGCCGAGGGAAGCCGCGCGCCACCGCCGCAGAGCAGCCGTCTCCCGTCGTGGGCGACTGCGGCAAGCTCGCCGTCGAGCTTCAACGCCAGCCCGCGGAAGCCCTCGTCGGCGACGAGCAGGTTCGAGCCGGAGCCGACTACGCCGAGCTCGATCCCCTCCTCGCCGGCCCAAGCGAGGAACTCACCCAACTGCTCGGTCTTGCCCGGGCGCCCGAACCAATCGGCTGCACCGCCGGTGCGGACCGTGGTCAGGCGGGCAAGCGAGTAATTCCGCTCGATTCCGGCGGGGGGGGCGCTCATCCCTCTCCCCCGCCCTCGACCAGCGCCTCGCCGAGCTTGAAGACGTCGCCGGCGCCGATCGTGACCAGCACCGATCCGGGCTCCAGGCGCGGCTCGAGCGCAGCCTTGGCCTGGGCCGCGGTCGGCGTCCAGAATACCCGCCTGCCGCCCATCCGGTCCGCGGCGGTGCGGGCGACGTCGAGGCCGCTGACGCCCGCCAACTCCCCGACCGGCTGCTCGCGGGCCGGGTAGACGTCGAGCACGGCGACTTCGTCGGCCAGCGCCAGGGCAGCCCCGAACTGCTCGGCCAGGGCCTTGGTGCGCGAGTACAGGTGCGGCTGAAATACGGCGATCAACCGCGAGGGCGACATCTCCCGCAACGCCCCGAGCGCCGCCCGCACCTCGGTCGGGTGGTGGGCGTAGTCGTCGTATATGCACGCGCCGTCGCGCTCACCCTTGAGCTCGAGCCGGCGGTGGACGCCGGGGAAGCCGGCGAGCGCCGCAGCGACGGCATCGAGGTCGAAGCCGGCGAGCTCAGCCGCGGCAAGCGCGGCGCGAGCGTTGAGGACGTTGTGTGCGCCCGGAACAACCAGCGAAAGTCGCGCCGGCCCCGGTGAGTCGGCGTCGAAATGGGCGACCTCGGCGCCGGCGGCGAAACGGTCGAACGCCATACGCAGCTCGGCCATCGATCCCCAGCGCGAGTGGTGGTCCATCTCGACGTTGGTGATCACGGCGATCTCGGGCGCCAGCTCGAGAAAGCTGGCGTCGCTCTCGTCGGCCTCTGCGACAACCCACTCCCCCGCACCCCAACCGGCGTTGCCGACCGTCCCCTCCGGTCCCAGGCCGGGGACCTCGCCGCCGATAAAGAAGGCGGGGTCGGCGCCGATCTCGCGCAGCGCCCAGACGAGCATCGCGGTCGTCGTCGTCTTGCCGTGGGTGCCGGCAATCGCGATCAGTCGCTTCTCGGCACAGAGCTCGGCCAGCAGCTCGCCGCGGTGACGAACGTCGAAACCCCGCTCGCGGGCGAGTCGCAGCTCAGGGTTGTCGGCGTCGATCGCGGTCGAGACGATCACCTCGGCTCCGTCGGGCAGGTTGGCCGCGTCGTGGCCGACGGCGGGCGCAAGGCCCGCGGTGCGCAGCCGCTCCATGTAGGAGGAGTCGGCGCGGTCGCTGCCGCTCACGATCGCGCCAAGCTCCTGGCAGACCAAGGCCAGGCCGCTCATCCCGGCACCGCCGATGCCGATGAAGTGCAGCCGGCGGCCGCTCCACTGCCTCATGCGCGCACCGCCGCTAGAACCTGATCGGCGATGCGCCGCGCCGCATCTGGCTTGGCCAGCGCGGCCGAAGCGGCGGCCATGGCCGCCAGCCGCCGCTCGTCGTGGAGAAGGTCACCAAGATCCCTACCGAGTCGTTGGGCGTCGAGCTCGTCGTCGCCGATCACGGTCGCGGCGCCGGCCTCGGCCATCCAGGCGGCGTTGCTCTCCTGATGACCGCCGGCAGCGAACGGGTAGGGCACGAGCACCGCCGGCCGCCCGGTCGCGGTCAGCTCGAAGATCGACCCCCCGGCCCGGCCCAGCACCAGGTCGCAGGCGGCGAGGCAGTCGCCGAGGTCGGGCTCGTAGGCGAGCAGCGTGTAGCGATCGCTGTGCGGCGCGACCGCGAGGCGCTGCTCGAGCTGCGCGAAGTCGCGCCGGCCGGCGAGATGGATGACGTCGAAAGCACGGCCGCCCTGCTCGGCCAGCGCCGCGATCGCGCACTCGTTGATCGAGCGCGCCCCCTGGCTGCCACCCATCACCAGCAGGCAGCGGGCATCGCGGGAGATTCCGAAACGCTCACGCGCGGCGCCACGGTCCGCCGCAAGCACCGCCTCCGGTACGGGACGCCCGGTGACCAGGTAGCGCTCTCCCTCGCGCCCGGCGATCGGGAAGGCGAGGCAAACCCGCTGCGCCCGGCGGGCGAGCAGCCGGTTGGCAAGCCCGAGATGGCTGTCGGCCTCGGTGAGGACCAGCGGGATGCGGCCCAGGACAGCGGCCATCCCGGCCGGACCGGCGACGAAGCCGCCACCCCCCATCACAACGTCCGGTTGCCGTCGCCAGAACACCCGCAGTGCCGTCCCGACCGCAGCGAGGGCCTCTACTCCGGCGAGCACGGCGCGCAGGCGGCTGCCGCGGTCGATGCCGCGCACCTTGACGAAGTCGATCTCGTAGCCGGCGGCCGGCACCAGGTCGGCCTCGATCCGCGCGCGGGTGCCGAGGAAGGAGACCTCGGCACCGCTAGCCCGAAGCTCGTCGGCGACCGCCATGGCCGGCACTACGTGACCGGCCGTTCCCCCGGCTGCCACTACGACTTTTGCGACTTCTGGCACTGCTCGATCGGCTCCTTCCGCGCGCGGGCTTGCGCCCACCTTCGACGACGCGCAGTTTGCCGGCGCGGGCGGTCCCCCCGCGGGCGACGTTGAGGATCAGCCCGACGGCGAACAGCGTTGCCATCAGGCTGCTGTTGCCGTAGGAGACGAAGGGAAGCGGCACGCCGGTCAGCGGGGCAAGGCCCATCACCGCGAAGAGATTGATCGTCGCCTGCACGAGGACGAGCGAGGTGAGCCCGGCGACGAGCAGCTTCCCGTAGCTGTCCTTGGCTTTCTTGGCGACCTGCAGGCCGGCGTAGCCAAAGAGGGAGAAGAGGCCGAGGCCGCCGAGAATTCCGACCAGGCCGAGCTCCTCGCCGATCACCGCCGAGATCATGTCCGTGTGCGCCTCGGGCAGGTAGAAGGCCTTCTGCACCCCGTTGCCGATGCCGACCCCGAAGATGCCGCCTGAGCCGAGCGCGATCTTCGCCTGCGCCGCCTGGAAGCCGGCGCCGCCGGCGTCGGCGCCGGGGTTGAGAAAGCCGGTCAGGCGGGCCATCCGGTAGGGCTCGATCACGGTCATCAGCAGGGCGAAGAAGGCAAGTGCGGCGCCGATCAGGGCGAGGTCGCGGATGCGCATGCCGGCGGCGACCAGGGTGGCGGCGACGGCAAAGGAGACGACCATCGCCGTGCCCAGATCGGGCTCGGCGACGATCAGCAGGGTGGCGGCACCGACGACAAGCAGGAAGGGCATCAGCCCTTGGAGCGTGCGCGCTCGTTTCGGCTTGCGCGAGAGCAGGTCGGCTCCGTAGAGAATCAGCGCGACCTTGGCCAGCTCGGAGGGCTGGAGCTGGATGAAGCTGGGCCCGATCCAGCGACTGGAGCCGTTGACCGTGTTGCCCCCGAAGAGCACCGCGAGCAGCAGGAAGAGGGAGACCCCGAGGATCGCCGGCGTCAGCCGGCGGACCGTCTCCAGCCCGTGGCGCGCGGTCAGGTGCATGATGCCCAGGCCGACCGCGCCGAAGAGCAGGGTGCGCTTCAGGTAGAAGGCGCTGTCGGAGAGGCCGCCGTTGCTGAGGATCCGCGTGGTCGAGCTGGCCGAGAAGACCATCACGGCGCCGAAAGCGAGCAGGCAGAGGGTCGCGGTGAGCAGCATGTTGTACTCGGCGGGAAGGCTGGCGGCGCGCCGCTTCTTCTTCGCCTTGCCCCTCTTGGTTTTCACGCTCCCGAAACGGGGCAGCGAGAGGGCGCGGGCGCTCATGCCAACTCCCCGACGATCTCACGGAAGCGATCGCCGCGCCGTTCGAAGTTCTCGAAAGCGTCGAAGCTGGCGCAGGCGGGCGAAAGCAGGACGACCTCGCCGGGGGCGGCTGCGGCGGCCGCACGCCGCACGGCCTCCTCGAGGTCGGCGCAGCGGTGCAATGCGATGCCATCGGCGAGAACCGGGGCCAGCTCGGCAGCGAGCCGGTCGGCGGTGGCGCCGGTCAGGTAGCAGGCGGTGGCGCGCTCGCGCAGCGAATCGAGCAGCGGCGCGAACGGTTCGTTCTTCTCACTGCCACCGAGGATTGCGTGGACGCCGCCCTCGAAGGCACCGATTCCGACGACTGCGGAGGCGACGTTGGTCGCCTTGGAGTCGTTGACGAAGCGAACGTCGCCGATCTCGGCTACTGCCTCCAGCCTGTGCGGCACGCCGGCAAAGCTGCGCAGGCCCTCGCGAACGGCATCGCGATCGAGCCCCATCGCCAGCGCCGCGCTTGCCACGGCAAGCGCGTTGGCGACGTTGTGCTCGCCGAACAGGCCGAGCTCGCTCGTCGCGAGCAGCGGCTCGCCATCGTAGAAGATCGTGCCCTCGGCCAGTGCCACCTCGCACTCGGGGGCAGCACCGCGACAGAAGGCGATGCGGCGGGCGCAGCCGCCGAGGTCGGTGCCAGCCAGCGCCGGATCGTCGGCGTTGTAGACCGCGATGTCGTCATTGCCCTGGTTGGCGAAGATGCGCAGCTTGGCGGCCAGGTAGGAGTCGAGATCGGAGTGGCGGTCGAGATGGTCGGGAGCGAGATTGAGAAAGACGGCGCACTCCGGAGCGAAGGCCGTGGTGTCCTCGAGCTGGAAGCTGGAGGCCTCGCAGACGACGGTGGCGGTGGGGTCGACCGACCCGGCAAGCGACGAGAGGGGTGTGCCGATGTTGCCAGCGACGGCGACTGGCTCACCGGCCGTGCGATAGACGTGGCCGAGCAGCTCGACCGTGGTCGTCTTGCCGTTGGTCCCGGTGACTGCGAGAAAGCGATTGGGGATCGACCGCCAGGCGAGCTCGAGCTCGCCGACAACGTCGAGGCCGCGCTCGAGCGCGGCGGCGATCACCGGCGCCTCCCGAGGCACACCCGGGCTCTTGACGACGGTTCGCGTGCCATCCAGCTGAGCCAATCCACTCGTATCTAGGAAGACTTCGACGCCGTCCCCCGCCAACCCTGCCGCCTGATCCGGATGTCCGGAATCGACTCCGGCGACCTCCTCCCCATGCCCGGTCAGAAAACGCGCCGCCGCGCAGCCCGAGCGGGCGAGCCCGACAACCAGAAACGGCCCTGCGGGCAGGGGCGGACGAGGCTTGCGGGGCGGCGGCACGCTCATCTACGCCTATCTTCGCGACCGTGGCGGCCGCCTCCTGTAGCCAGGCCCTAATAGAGCGCAGCGGCGAGACGCTTGCGGTACTCGCGGGCCACCGGATCGGCGGGGTCGAGTTCGCTGAGGATGCCGACGATGGTGCGGCGCAGGTCCTCGCGGGTGTCCTCGATCGTGCCATCGAGCTCCCCGAGCAGGGCATCGAGAGCCGCCTCGCGATGACCGCGGTCGAGGGTGGCAAAAGCCTCCGTCCCAATGCCCTCTTTCGCCAAGCGCACACGGGCGGCAATCCCCTCGGCGGCGAAGTCGCCCTCGTGCGATTCGACCGCTTCAAGCGCCTCCTCCTCCGCTCCCCGCTCCAGCCGCGCTTTGGCAAGGGCCACGGCAATGTCGGCGCGGCGCGGCTCGAGTTCGGCCGCCTCGCGCAGCGACAGCTCGTCACCCTTGGCCAGCAGCTCGTCGGCTCGGGAAGGAATCAGCGAGTCGAAGAGCTCCTCGACTTTCGCTTTCGGCATGACACCGACGAACTCGCCGGCGACCTTCCCGTCGCGGAAGGCCTTCACCGCTGGGATTCCTTGCACGCCGTAGCGCGCCGCAAGCGCCTGGTTCGCGTCGACATCGACCTTGGCCAGCACCACCTTGCCGCTACGGGCCGCCTCGGCCGCCTCCAGCGCCGGAGTCAGCGTGCGGCAGGGTCCGCACCACTCGGCCCAGAAGTCGACCACGACCGGGACCTGGCGCGAGCGCTCGATCACCTCCTGCCCGAAGGTCGCCTCGGTCACGTCGATCGCCATGCGGAGAGATTAGATCGCGACGATCCCGGTTGCGGTCGGGGACCCTTCGGCGTACGGTCTCTTTGGGCGGGGCAATTCCACCATAGGAGGAGACATGTCGAACGTCGACAGCGCCCGATCTGCCTACGAGGCCTTTGGCCGCGGCGACCTGGCAACCCTGCAGGAGGATTTCGCCGAGGACGCGGTCTGGGTCACCTCGGACGAGCTGCCGCTCGGTGGCGAAGTCAAGGGTCGCGACGCGATCATGGGCAACTTTGCCCAGATCCCCAACTACTGGACGTCGTTCAGCGTCGAGCCGGAAGAGTTCATCGACGCCGGCGATTGGGTGGTGGTGCGGGGAACCCAGAAGGCCGGCAACGACAACGGCAGCTTCGAGGCCCCGTTCGTGCATCTGCTCCAGTTTCGGGACGGCAAGACCGTCCGGGGGGAATTCTTCACCGACAGCGCCAAGGCGGCGAAGCTGCTCAGCTGAGCAGGGCCCTGCTCAGGCGCCGGCAGTCATTCCGTCTAGGTCGCGGCGCAGCTCTTTGAGCTCGTCGCGCAGGCGACCGGCCTCCTCGAAGCGCAGGTCGTCGGCGGCAGCGAGCATTTCCTCCTCGAGCGCGACGATCGTGCGCTCGAGCTCGGCCGGGTCGGCGAACTCGCCACCCGGCTTGCGGCGCCGGCGTTTCGGCGCCCGATCCTCCATCGCCAGGAACTCGGACATCTCGGAGATTCCCTTGCGGACGGTCTCCGGGGTGATCCCGTGCTCCTCGTTGTAAGCGAGCTGGATCGCCCGGCGGCGGTCGGTCTCGCTCATCGCGGCGCGCATCGCATCGGTCTCCTTATCGGCGTACATCAGCACCCGCCCGTTGACGTTGCGGGCGGCGCGGCCGATCGTCTGCACGAGGCTGGTCTCGCCGCGCAGGAAGCCCTCCTTGTCGGCGTCGAGGATCGCCACCAGCGAAACCTCGGGCAGGTCCAACCCCTCGCGCAGGAGGTTGACGCCGACCAGCACGTCGTACTCGCCGAGGCGCAGGTCGCGGACGATCTGGATCCGTTCCAGGGTGTCGATCTCCGAGTGCAGGTAGCGGACCTTGATCCCGTACTCGAGCAGGTAGTTGGTCAGGTCCTCCGCCATCTTCTTGGTCAGCGTCGTGACCAGGACCCGGTCTCCGGCCTCGGCACGCGCCTTGATCTCGTTCATCAGGTCGTCGATCTGGTTTTTGGTGGCACGCAGCTCGATCTCCGGGTCGATGATTCCGGTCGGTCGCACGATCTGCTCGACCGTCCGCGTCGCTTCGGTCCGCTCGAAGGGCCCGGGCGTCGCCGAGACCATCACCAGCTGGTCGACCCGCTCGAGGAACTCGTCGAACTTGAGCGGCCGGTTGTCGATCGCCGAGGGCAGGCGGAAGCCGTAGTCGATCAGGGTCGTCTTGCGCGAGCGATCCCCCTCGTACATGCCGCCGATCTGCGGAATCGTCTGGTGGGACTCGTCGACGAAGACGACGAAGTCGTCGGGGAAGTAGTCGATCAGGGTGTGCGGCGGGCTGCCGGGTGGGCGGCCGTCGAGGATGCGCGAGTAGTTCTCGATCCCCGAGGTGAAGCCGAGCTCTTTCAGCATCTCGATGTCGTAGGCGGTCCGCTGCCGCAGGCGATGGGCCTCCAGTTGCTTGCCCTCGTCCTCGAGCTCAGCGGTGCGGCTGTTGAGTTCGTGGCGGATCTCCTCGACCGCGCGATCCAGGGTCTCGTCGCGGGTCACGTAGTGGGAGGCGGGCCAGACCGAGACGTGGTCGATCGTGTCGAGGATCTCGCCGGTCAGCGGGTCGAAGTGCTGGATCCCCTCGATCTCCTCGCCGAAGAGGGAGATCCGGTAGGCCGACTCGGCGTAGGAGGGCATGATCTCCAGCACCTCGCCCCGCACCCGGAAGGAGCCACGACCGAGGACCGCGTCGTTGCGCTGGTATTGCATTTTCACCAGCTTGCGCAGAACCTCGTCGCGGTCGATCTGCTCGCCGACTTTGAAGAGTTGCATTTTTTCGTTGTAGACCTGGGGCGAACCGATCCCGTAGATGCAGGAGACCGAGGCGACGATGATCACGTCGCGGCGGGCGAACAGCGCCGCAGTCGCGGCGTGGCGCAGGCGGTCGATCTCATCATTGATCGAGGAGTCCTTCTCGATGTAGAGGTCCTGGGCGGGGACGTAGGCCTCGGGTTGGTAGTAGTCGTAGTAGGAGACGAAGTACTCGACCGAGTTCTCGGGGAAGAACTCGCGGAACTCGTTGCAGAGCTGTGCCGCCAGCGTCTTGTTGTGGGCGATCACCAGGCTGGGGCGCTGGACGGCGGCGATCGTCGCGGCCATGGTGAAGGTCTTGCCGGTGCCGGTCGCGCCCAGCAAGGTCTGGAAGCGCTCCCCCTGCTCCAGCCCCTCGGCGAGCCCGGCGATCGCCTGCGGCTGGTCAGCGGTCGGCGTGTAGGCCGGGTTGAGCTTGAAATCGGGCACGCGATGACGATAGCGGGGCGCCTCTGTCGCGTTTGGGCTGACAAGGGCACGCCGCCGTAGACTGCGCGGCTCGATGACCCGCTCACGGAAAGCACTTGCAGGCTTCTTCGCCTTTGCCGGGACGATGCATTTCGTCATCCCGCGCAGCTACGAAGCGATGATGCCTCCGTCGCTGCCACGCCACCGCGAGGCGGTGATCGTCAGCGGGCTGGCAGAGATCGCCGGTGGCGCCGCAGTCCTCTCCGCCCGGACGCGCCGCTTCGCTCGCTGGTGGCTGCTCGGCCTGCTGCTCACTGTCTTCCCGGCGAACATCCACATGGCGGTCAATCCCGAGCAGGTGCGTGGTCTTGACCTCGATCGCATCCCGCGCTGGGCTCTGTGGGCGCGATTGCCGCTGCAGCCGCTGGCGATGCTCTGGGTCTGGCGCGCCACCCGCGCTTGACGCGTGTAGGATAAACGCGCGAGTTCCGTTTGGAAGCCTGCTGTCTGTAGAGCTTCTGTCAGCAAACGCAGAGAATTCCGTCCATGAAACCACGCGATCGCTTCGCCATCAGTCTGCGCAAAGCCCGGCAGAAAGCCGAAATCTCCCAAGAGGAGCTCGGTTTTCGCTGCGATTTGCACCGCACCGAGATCTCCCTGCTCGAGCGCGGCGGTCGTGAGCCGCGGCTCGGCACGATCATCAAGCTCTCCAGCGCCCTCGAAGTGACGCCGGAAGAACTGTGTACCGGCATCTCCTGGAGCGTCAAATCCCAGAAATTCCTCTTCAAGAAGTAGGGGCTAGGGCAGGAACTGTTCTATCAGGCCGCCCGCCGGGCCGAGAAAGCTTTCGAGGTTATTGAGCAGTGAGCGGGCGTCCTTGATCAGTTCGATCGCCTGGTCGACCGGAATCTGCCGCACGGTCGCCCGCAGTGGCGCGGCCAGGAGCGGGTTGAGGGCTCCGGCGCGTTCGGCATCGCCGATCGCCCTCAGCAGGCCGGCGCGGATGGCGCGCGCCAGCTCGGCGTCGTCGATGCCGTAGCGCTTGCTGAAGCGTTCCCGCGACTGTGGGGTGGCAAGCGCACGGGCCAGCGTCTCGCGGCTGACTCCCAGCTCACAGGCGGCGCCGTCGAGCGCCGAGAGCGAGAACTGCTGCGCTATCCCCTGCAGGCCTTCGGGTTCGCTCCAGGGCCGCGGCTTGCAGGGATCCTGCGTCTTCGCCGGCTCGTAGGAGGACCCCCCGGCGGCAAGGTAGGCGACGACGAGCGCCAGCGAAGCGGCGATCGCAGCCACGACCAGGAACCGCCCCTTTCCCTCCCCATTCACAGATCTACCCTCCGTGCCAGACCGATCGGGATCAGGGCGAGCAAGCCGATCAGGGCGCCGAGGCCGAACGAGGGACTGAAGGCGTGGGTGGCGGCGCGGTCGAGCTGGTCCTGCAGTTCTTCGCGTAGGAGGATCACGTCGGCGCGGTCGGCCGGATCTTCGGGCAACGGTTCGAAGGCAGGACCCAGCGTCGGCACTTTCCCCCGCTCGCCTTCGAGCCGCTCCTCGATCCGCTGCGCGAGCTGCAGCTTGAGCAGCGGTTCGACCCGCGAGTCGAGCACGACCGCGGTGCTGGCATCGAGCGCGTCATGACGCTGCTGGGCGAGGTCGGCGGTGAAGAGCGGCGTCAGCACGATCAGGCCGACAGCGACGCCGGCGTGCCGGGCGGAGATCGTCCAGCCGCCGTGGATAGCCTGCGGCGCCCGCCCGGCCAGCGCCGTCTCGGTCAGTGCCGAGAGGACCAGGGCGAGGCCGACGCCGACCAGCAGCTGGGGGGGCACGGTAAGCGCCACCTCCGCGTGTGGCAGCAGGGCGAGGCTGCCGAGGCCGCCGGCGACGAGGATCGCCCCCGCTGCGGCGCGGGCGCGCTCGCTTCCCACAGCGGGTCCCAGACGGGCGCCGAGCAGAGCCGCCAGTGGCATCACAGAGACGACGATCGCCGCACCGATCGGGCTCAAGCGCCAGCCTTCGATCAGTAACAGGACCAGCAGGAAGAGCGCGGCAGCGATCGCCGCCGAGACCATCGCCAGGGCCAGGTTGGCGAGAAGGTGCGGGCGGCCGGTGCGGCGCAGCTCGGTGGAAACGATCCCGGTTGCCGCCTCGTGCCGGGCGACAGCGAGGACGGGCACTCCGACGGCAATCGCGATCGGCGCCTGGAGGAGGAAGATCGACTGCCAGGAGACGAGCTCGGTGAGCAGGCCACCGAGCGCCGGGCCGAGGGCGGCGCCGGCAGCGCCGGCCGTCGCCCAGACGGCGACCGCGCGGCGCTCGGAGCCGACCGTGGCCGGCAGCAGCTCCAGCACCGCCGTCACCGCAGCGGCACCACCGAGCGCCTGCACGCAGCGGGCAGCGATCAGGGTGCTCAGCTCGGTCGAGAGACCGCAGGCGAGCCCGGCGCCGGCGAAGACAGCCAGGCCGATCGCCGCCGCGCGACCCGGACCGATGCGCCGCGCGAAGTGCGCGGCGGGAACCGCGGCCAGGGCCATCACCAGATTGAAGGAGATGAGCACCCAGGTCACGCCGGCGACGCTGGTGTCCAGGTCCCGATAGATCTGCGGCAACGCCAGGACGACGATCGAAGAGTCGGCGAGGACGAGCCCGACGGCGACCGTGAGGGCAGTTATACGAGGGCGCGGCGGACTCAATAGCCCAGCTCCTTGGCGTACTTCTCGCGATAAGCGCGTTGCTTGTCGAGCACGTCTTCGACATAGGCTCGGGTTTCGGGGAAGGGAATCTCGGCCACGCTCAGATCGCTGCCTCCCCAACGGTCGACGTTGGTCGGGCCGGCGTTGTATGCGGCAAGGGCGGCAACCACATCCCCTTCATAGCGGTCGAGGAGTTCACGCAAGAGGTAAGTCCCGTAGCGGATGTTGATTTCCGGATCGCCGAGGTCGCCGAACTGGAAGGTGGTTCCGCCGCTGTGGCGCTCGATGTCCTTGGCCGCCTGCGGCGTGATCTGCATCAAACCGCGCGCGCCGGCACTCGAGGTGCGGTCGTCGAACTTCGACTCGGCATAGATCACGGCGGCGATCAGGGCGGCGTCGACGTTCTTTTCCTTGGCCTGCTGGCGGATGATGTCCTCGTGGCGAAGGGGCAGGGTCAACTCCTGGATCACGTCGCCGAACTTGCCGAAAAGCCCCAGCGCCAAGCCCGCCGCGACACCGGCCACGACCGCAGCGCCCCCGACGAAGAGGCGCCGCCGCCTCGCCTTCTTCCTCATGCACGCAGCTTCTCGACAAGGGCGGACAGCTCTCGCTCGAGATCCTCGACGCTGCCGTCGTTCTGGATGACGTGCGCCGCGCGGGATGCCTTTTCCGCCTGGGCCAGTTGACGCGCCTCGCGCTCGTCGACCAGAGCATGACCGCGCGCCCGGGCGCGCTCACTGCGGACGTCGTCGGAGGCGATCACGGCGACCGTCGTGTCGAAGGCCCCGTCCATGCCCGCCTCGAACAGCAGTGGCACCTCGACCACGGCGACATCTGCGTCCTCCCGCAGCGATTTCAACCATGTGCCGATCCGCTCTCCAACCAGGGGATGGATCTGCCCCTCGAGCCACTTCAACTCGTCGGTGTCGGCAAAGACGATCGAGCCGATCCGGTCGCGGTCGACCTTGCCGGCGGGCGCGACCTTGCGTCCCCAGCGCTCGACCAGCCGCGGCAGCAGCGGCTCGGTCTCGAGCAGCTCGTGAACCACGGCGTCGCTGGAGATCGTCTCCGCCCCCAGCCGCTCGAAGGCGGCAAGCGCCTCGGACTTCCCAGCCGCGATCCCTCCAGTGAGCCCGATCGTAAGCGGCCGGGCCAAGGCAAAACTCAGGACTCGGAGGACGCCTCGGGCTCGTCAGCGGCCTCAGGAGCCTCAGCCTCAGGCTCCTCAGCTGCGGGCTCCGCCGGGGCCTCAGCCTCAGGCGCCTCGGCTTCCTCAGCCTCAGGCTGCTCAGCCACCTCATCGGCCGGAGCGGTCGCCTCCTCGGCTACGGCCTCTTCAGCTCCCTCCTCAGGCGCCTCTCCGGTGGGTGGCGTGGAGGGCTGGTCCTCCGGCGGGTGAGCCGGAGGAGCACCCTCCGCGACAGGACCCGCCGGCTGAGGCTCCTCGGCCTCCTCCGCGACAGGACCCGCGGCCTGAGGCTCTGATCCCTCGGCGGATTCCGCGGAAGCCTCGAGCTGTTCGCCGAGGTCGCCCATCGGCATGTTCTGCCCCTCGACCCGCTTGATGCTGAGCGAGAGCCGCCGTCGATCCTCGTCGATCTCGAGGATCTTCACGTTCAGTGTGGAGTTGGGCTCGACCACCTCGCTTGGGCTCTCGACGTGGTGATCGGCGAGCTCGGAGATATGGACCAGACCCTCGACGCCCGGCAGGATCTCGACGAAGGCACCGAAGGCGACGACCTTGGTCACCGTCCCCTCGAGCACGTCACCGGGGCGATGGGTGCTGATCACCCGCTGCCACGGGTCCTCCTGGGTCTGCTTGAGACCGAGCGAGATGCGCTGGCGGTCGCGGTCGATGTCGAGCACTTTGATCCGCACCGTGTCGCCGATCGAGACGACCTCGGAGGGATGGTTGACGTGGCTCCAGGAAAGCTCGGAGATGTGGATCAGGCCGTCGATGCCATCGAGGTCGACGAAGGCGCCGAAGTCGACGATGTTGGAGATCTTGCCCTCGACCACCTGGCCGGGCTCGAGCTTGCCGAGGATCTGCTCGCGGACCTCCTTGCGCTCTTCCTCGAGCACGGCGCGCCGCGAGAGCACGACGTTGTTACGGCTGCGGTTGAGCTCGATCACTTTGCACTCGAGCGTCTGGCCGAGGAACTCGTCGAGGTTGTGGACGCGGCGGATATCGACCAGCGATGCGGGCAGGAAGCCGCGCACTCCGAGGTCGAGGATCAGACCGCCCTTGACGACCTCGATGACGCTGCCTTCGACCGGTTCGCCGGACTCCGCGGCAGCCTCGATACGGCGCCACGCCTTCTCGAACCGAGCCCGCTTCTTGGAGAGGACAAGGCGACCCTCGGCGTCCTCTTTGGTGAGGACGAGCGCGTCGATCTCCTCGCTGAGCTCGACCTCGTCGGCGGGATCCACCGACTTGCGGATCGAGAGCTCGGTCGAAGGGATGACTCCCTCCGACTTGTAGCCGATGTCGACGAGAACCTCGTCTTTGTCGATCCGCACGACTTTGCCTTTGACGACGTCGCCCTCGTCGAAGGAGACCATCGTCGCCGCGTAGTTCGGCACGATCTTGCCGTCGATTTCGACCAGCAGGCCGTTGGAGCCCTCGACCGGGGAGCCGGTCGGAGCAGGAGTCAAGGTCGTATCGGTCACGGACACAGCGGCCCATAATGCCAGAGTAAGTACGCTCCACGTCGTGCCGATCCGTGCGACCAAACGCGGCGACGAACGCGGTCCCCTCTCTGGCAGCCACGATGTGCTGATCTGCGGGGCCAGCTTCGCCGGCCTGGCGGTCGCCCGCGAGCTGGCCGGCTCCGGTGCCGACGTGCTGGTGGTCGATCGTTACGAGATCGGCGAGCGGCAGACCTCGGCCTGCGGCATCCCGACCGAGTGGCTGCACGCCACCGGCCTGATCGGCGCCGAGCGGCAGCGCTTCAGCTCGCTGACGATCCACACCCCCCACGGCAGCGAGCGCTACGAGCTGCCCTGGACGTTCTCGACCTTCGACTACCGGACGCTCTGCGAGCTGCTCTGGGACCAGTGCGACGCCCGCTTCGAGACGGCAAAGGTGAACGGCCGCGCCGCGGCGGCCAACGGCGACGGCGCGATCGCGGTCGAGACCGACCGCGGCGTGCTCTCGGCGCCGCTCGTCGTCGACGCGCTCGGCTGGCGTCGCATGCTCGCTTCCGGCGATGGCTTCCAGCCTCCCGACGCGCCGCTCTCGCGCGGGCTCGAGGTGCATCCGGGCGGCGAGAGCAAGGATCTTGAGGTGTGGATCGATCGCCGCTATGTCCCGGCGGGCTACGGCTGGTCGTTTCCCGCTCGCGACGAGCTGCGGATCGGCGTCGGCTCCTTCGACCCGCGCTTCCACGTGCGCGAGACGACGGAGCTGCTGGCCGAAGACCTCGGCAGCGAACGAGTCTGCTATCAGGGCAACTGGATCCCGCACGAGCTGCGCCGCGCCACCGAGGGCGGCGTCTTCTTCGTCGGCGACTCCGCCGGCCACTGCCTGCCCCTGACCGCCGAGGGGATCAGGACCGCGCTCTACTTCGGCGTCGCACTCGGGCGCGAGCTGCGCGGCGTCCACAAGGGGAATCAGGACCGCGACCGCGCGGCGGCCCGCTACGCGGAGTTCCACGACTCCCACGAGTGGAAGTTCCGCTGGATGTTGCGTGTGCAGCGGCTCGTGCCGCGCATCCCGCCGCGCCTGCTGGGCCCGATGATCCGGTTGCTGGGCTCCAAGCGCTTCGTCGAGTGGTCCTTCGAGCACTACCTGCGGATCGCGCCGCCGCCGCCCTCAGCGAACGACGAGAACGGTGCCCGCCATCAGCAGGACGATGCCGACGATCCGCTCGGGGCTGAGCGGGACCTGGTCGAGGCCGAACAGGCCTAACCGGTCGATCGCCACCGAGGCGGTCAGCTGGCCCGCGATCGTCGCCGCCGCCACCCCGCCGGCGCCGACGACGGAGACCGCGATCAGCGCGTTGGTGACGTAGACGGCGCCGAGCAGGCCGCCGAGCAGGTAGTACCAGCTGACGTCGAAGGTCGAGCCCAGCCCGCCGGCCTTACCGCTGAGGACGACGATCGCGGCGAGGGCAATGGTGCCGATGCCGAAGGAGACAAGCGCCGCGGGCAGGCTGCCGGTTCCCCGGCCGAGCCCCGCGTTGATTGGCGCCTGCAGCGCGATCAGGCCGCCGGCGAGGGCGGTGAGGAGGACCGCCAAGCTCTTATCCATGGGGCCGATCCGGCGGCGGCGTGATTTTCGGTGGGCGCGCGGGTTGCATAGAACAGAGGTCCGTGGCGGTTGAACCGCCGTGCTGTCATATCAGTAACCCAAAGGAGATCACGCCAGAGATGCCACCGCCAGCAGAGGGATTCGCATCCCGCCTCTTCCTGGGTCCAGCCCTGCGGACGCAGCCTGACCGGCGGCTGGTCACGCTCGTCCGCGAGGAATACGAGACCGCCTTCGAAGAGATAGTCCGCCGCTACGGCAAGCCACTGTCCCGCTATGCGGCCTCGATTGTCGGCGGCCGCTCCGAGGACGTCACCCAGGACGCATTCTCGAAGGCATTGCTGGCGCTGCGCCGCGACGACGCCGAGATCGAGCTGCGGCCATGGCTGTTCCGGATCGTGCGCAACACGGCGCTCAACGATCTGCGCGACAGCCCGCCCTCGCCCGAGATCCTGGCCGAGGCGATCGTCGGCGGCGGCAACCCGGTGGAGGAACTGGAGCGTCGCGAGGAACTCGCCGACCTGATGAAGCGCCTGCAGGCACTGCCCGAGCCGCAGCGTGCGGCGATCGTCATGCGAGAGCTGGAGGGGCTCGGCCACGAGGAGATCGCAGCGGCGCTGGGCCTGACCGGCGGCGGTGCCCGGCAGGCGATCTACCGGGCGCGGCAGACCCTCCGCGACGGCATGGGAGTGCTCATCCCGCTGCCGCTCTTGCAGGCGATGCTCGCCGGAGGCGGCACCGGTGCAGCAGAAACGGCCGCCGGCGCTGCCGGGATCGGCACCACGGCCGGAGCCGGAGTCGCATTGAAAGCGACCGCTGCAACGGTGCTGGTCGCCGGCGCGGTCGGAGCGGGTGTGGCGCTCAAGGACAACCCGCGTAGCGACAACGCGAAGGCGGCACCGGCCAGAGTGTCCGGCAGCAGCGTGGATGCAACGGCCTCCGCGCCTTCCATCCCCGCTCGCTACGAAGAAGGCAGTGGCGGCGCGGACAATCGCGATCATGACCAGGGTGGGGCTGAGCTCGGCAACGACCTTGGAAGTCACGGTGAAGCGAAGGCCGAAGAAGGTGGCGGCGGAGAACACGCGCTCGTCGACGACCACGGCGGTCGGGGCGGCACTTCCGACCATCGTGGTGAGTCCTCGGGTCCAAGCGGTGGCGATGACCACTCGGGCTCCTCCGGTAGCGGCGGATCGGGCCCGGGCGATGGCGGCGCGTCGGGCTCGAGCCACAGCGGCCCGGGACCGAGCGACGACTCGGGTTCGGGAGACGGCGGCTCCGGATCGTCCGGATCGGGAAAGGAGGGCAGCGGATCTGGATCCAGCGAGGACTCGAGCGGCAGTGGGCCCGGGCCAAGCAGCGAACCGGCCCTCGGCGACGGATCCAGCAGCTCCGGCTCCGACCCCACCCCCGCTGACCATTCGGGATCCGGTGACGATCAACCGGTGGTTCCGGCCGAACCTCCTTCGTGATCTTTACCCGCGGCTCGTGTTGAGCAGTTGAAGGTGTCACTTGACCTTGACCCAACTCCAAGGAGGAAACATGAACCGCCCCCGTAGAAATCGATACCGCGCCGGAGGTCTGCTGCTGGCAGTGGTGGGACTGCTCGCGGCGGTCGGAGTTCTCGCCGGTCCTGCCGTGGCCAAGGACGGCAACCACGACCGCATCTCGGATCGCTGGGAGAAGCGGCACCACCTCTCGCTGACGGTCAACCAGGCGCACCGCGACCAGGATGGCGATCACCTGCGCAACCTCGGCGAGTTCCGCGCCGGTGACAATCCGCGTGACGACGACAGCGACAACGACGGGGTGATGGACGGCGAGGAGAACGCCGGCACGATCGCCTCCTTCGACGCCGCCACCGGCAAACTGGCGATCAACCTATTCGGCGGCGACACGGTCAGCGGTCTCGTCACCGCAGAAACTGAGATCAAGTGCGAGGGGGGCGACGATTCCAGCGCCAGCGCCAGCTCGGGAGAGTCCGAGCCCGGTGACGATCACGGCGATCATGGCGAAGAGCCAGGTGACGACAACGGAGGCGATGACAACTCGGGCCCCGGTTCGAGTGACTCAGGCCCCGGTAATCACGGGGACGACGGCGAAGTCACCAACTGCACCACGTCGGACCTGATCCCCGGCGCTGTCGTCCAGCAGGCGGAGCTGGAGCTCCAGAACGGCGCCGCCACGTTCCACGAGGTCGAGCTGGCCCACACCAGCTAAGAGGGTTACTTGGCGTCGAGCCAGTCCTTGCCGACGCCGATGTCCACCTCGAGTGGGGGATCGAGCTGGTAGGCGGCGCACATCTCGCGTCGCACCAGCTCGGTCGCGTCCTCCATCTCCCCCGGCGGGCCCTCGAAGAGCAGCTCGTCGTGGATCTGCAGCACGAGGCGGGTCTCGCCTCCCGACTCCCTGAGGGCGCTCTGGCAGCGCACCATCGCCACCTTGATGATGTCGGCAGCGGTCCCCTGGATCACCGTGTTGACGGCCAATCGCTCACCCAGCCGCCGCGTGTTCGGGTTGCCGGAACGCAGCTCGGGAATCGAGCGGCGGCGTCCCATCAGCGTCCGGACGTAGCCCTGCTCTTGCGCTTGCTCGACAACTCGCTCGCGAAAGGCGCGTACGGCGGGGAAGCGCTCCAGATAGCGGGCGACGAACTCCTCCCCCTCTTTGCGGGGGATGTTGAGTCGGTCGGCGAGGCCGAACCCGGTCAGCCCATAGACGATGCCGAAGTTGACCATCTTCGCCTTCGAGCGCTGGCCGACGTCGACCTCCTCGCGCGAGATGTCGAAGACCTCGGCCGCGGTTGCGGCATGGACGTCTTCGCCCGCCCGGAATATCTCCTTCAGCACCTCCTCCTCGGCGACGTGGGCAAGAACGCGCAGCTCTACCTGGCTGTAGTCGGCGGAGAGCAGGCGGGCGCCGCGCTCGGCGACGAAGCAGGCGCGCACCGGCCGGCCGATCTCGGTGCGGATCGGAATGTTCTGCAGGTTGGGGTTGGTGCTGGAGAGGCGACCGGTGGTCGTCGAGGCCTGGTTGAAGGTGGTGTGGACGCGGCCGGTCGCTGGGTCGATCAGGTCCGGCAGCGAGTCGAGGTAGGTGTTCTTCAGCTTGGTCAGCTCACGCCACTGCTCGATTTTCTCGACGATCGGATGCTCGTCGCGGATCTGAGCGAGGACGCGAGCGTCGGTCGAGAACCCGGTTTTACCGCGGCGCTTGCGGGTCAGGCCGAGCTTCTCGAAGAGGACGCGGCCGACCTGCTGCGGAGAGCCGATCGTGAACTCCTCCTCGGCCAGCTCGAAGATCTCCTTCTCCAGGGTCTCGATGCGCTCGCCGAAGCCGGCTCCCACCTCGGCCAGCCGTGTGGCGTCGAGCTTCAGCCCCTCGCGCTCCATCGCGGCGAGAACGTGCACGAGCGGTAGCTCGACCTCGCGCAGCAGCGGCACCAGCTCGAACTGCTCGAGTCGCGGCCGCTGCGCTTCGGTGAGGGCGGCGACCAGACGTGCCTCCTCTGCCGGGTCGAGGCCGGCCTCGACCTCCTCGCCAAGCGCGAGCTGACCGTCCTCCTCGGCATCGGCGCCAGCCTCGCCGGCAGCGACGCCCTCGGCAAGGCCGATGCCGGTGTCCGCGGCCAGCTCGGTCAGCTCGTAGGTGCGGCGCTGGGGCTCGAGCAGGTAGGCGGCCAGCAGCGTGTCGTGGTCGAGCGTCAGCTCGACCCCCTCGCGGGCCGCGGCTGCGAGCAGCCCGTGGCGACCGCCGCCGAGCGACTTGGTGTCATGAGCGGCGATCGGGCGGTCCGTCAGGGCGACCGCAAGCTCGTCGAGACTTGACGAGCCGGCAAGTATCCGCTCGCCCTGGGCGGCGGCCCAGCGATCGCCGGCGATTGCCAGCGCCGCCACCCCCGCCTCGAGGTCGCCGGGCGTCCCCTCCTCCGCCTCGACCGCCAGCTCCTTCTCGACGCTGCGGCCGGGAACGGCTTCGCCCTCGGGCAGCGCTTCTTCGAGCCGCTCCATCACCGCCCGCAGCTCGAACTCGCGCATGAAGTCCCGCAGGGCGCCGCGATCGGGCTCGGAGTCCATCGCCGCGGCCAGGTCCACGCCGGCGTCGATCTCGTACTGCAGCGTCGCCAGCTGCTTCGACATGCGGGCGTCGTCGGCGTGCTCGATCAGGTTCTGCTTGCGTTTGGCGCCGGAGATCTCCTCGACGCTCGCCAGAACCCGCTCCAGCGTGCCGAACCGCTGCAGTAACTGGGTCGCGGTTTTCTCACCGATCCCGGGGACGCCGGGAATGTTGTCGGAAGTGTCGCCGCGCAAGCCCATCAGGTCGGTGATCAGGTCCGGCGGCACGCCATAGCGCTCCTGCACGGCAGCCTCGTCGTAGATCTTGGTCTCGGTGATCCCGCGCGAGGTGCTCATCACCCGCACGCCGGGCCCGACCAGCTGGTAGGCATCGCGGTCCCCGGTCACGACCATCACCGGGATCCCCTCCTCGCGGGCCTGCCGGGTCAGCGAGGCGATCACGTCGTCGGCCTCGAAGCCCTCGACCTTGACGTTGGTGTAGCCGAAGGCCTCGACCAGCGGCATCAGGTTCGGCCACTGCTCGCGAAGAAGATCGGGCCGCGGTTTGCGCTGCGCCTTGTAGAGGTCGTAGGTGACCTCGCGTCCCGACATCCCGGCGTCCCAGGCGACGACCACCCCGGCGGGACGATGCTCGTCGATGATCTTGACCAGCATCGAGGCCAACCCGTAGATCGCGTTGGTAGGCCGCCCATCGCTGGTCCCGATCGACTCTGGCAGCGCGAAGAACGCCCGGTAGGCAAGCGAGTTGCCGTCGATCAGGAAGAGCTCGGGGGCGCCGGCGCCGGTCGATTCGGGAGACATCGGTGGCACTCTAAGGCGCGTCAGCCGCGTCCATGCCCGGACGCCCTGAACTTCCCCATACGGCATGGACCAACTGCGCGCTCGGGACCCCGACGGTGAGGCTCACTCCCATGCGGCCCGGAAAGTCGACCGCGAGGTGTCCCGACCAGCGGTTTGGCGGCCGGGCGTTGCGGCGAAACGTCGCCCGGCCGGAGAACGGCGGCGGCGGTTCGACCACCGCGGTCCGCAGCAGCGGGTCGTAGTCGAAGGCGGTCGAAGGCGCCCTGGTGCCGACGAAGCGTTCGATCCCCACGCCGTCGCGTTCTTCGGCGACGCTCGCTTCGAAGATCGAACCTGCGCGGGGACCGTTCTTCTCGGCGGTAAGGGACGCGCCGACACCGGTGACGTGGTGCACCACGCTCAGTTCGGCGCCCGGCAAACCTGGGCCGCTTCCCCTCGATCCGCCGCCGGGGCAGATGATGTCCAGCGCGAATTGGAGATCCCCTTTTGCATTGGTCACATGAACCTCCGTGTAGCCCTGCTCGCCGGTGAAGTCGATCGTGCCTTCGTAGGACCCGGAGTCGAAGGCGACCGGCTTCCCCCCGCAGACCGATCGCTCTCTTCTTGACCGTCCAGACGGCTTGAAATCGACGTCGATCTCCCCGAGATTGCCGAGGCGCGCCTGGATCGCGGTCTTGGTCACGGTCGCCGGCACGAAGTAGTTGACAGCGCCGGATCGTCCTCGCACGTAGACGAGAGCCGACCCCTGCCCACCGTGTCGCGCCGGCAGAGCCCAAACCAGCACCGAGTAACCGTTGCTCCTAGAACGACCCACGGCCACAGCCGCCTTCTCCGTCGCACTCCCTCCAAGCCCCGCATACTTCCGACCTTACCGGCGAAGGGAGTGAAGCCAACGGTGACGCGGAGCTGCAGTCGATCAGGTGAGGCTGGAACGTCGGTGCCGTGCTCGTAAGCGGCCTCCGCGTGTGCGGCAGCCACGAGTAGGCAGACGAGGCCGCGCGCGAGCCAAGCGGGCGAATCTGATTCGATAGCCGCCATGGCGGTAAGCGCGCAATACAGCGTCACGATCCGGGTCGAGCTCGATGCGCGGCAGGAGCCCCTGGGCAAACTGACTGCGGCGATCGCCGAGGCCGGCGGCCAGCTGCAGGGCGTCGACCTGGTTCCGGGCGCCGGCGGCGAGGGCAAACGCGTGCGCGAGTTCACGATCGACGCCCAGGACCGCGAGCACTGGGAGCGGATCCTGCGCGGGATCGGCTCCACCCGCGGTGCCAAGGTGCTCGACTACGTCGACCGCACGATGCAGATGCACCGCGGCGGCAAGATCTCGGTCGAGAACAAGTACCCGCTGAAGACGCGCGACGACCTCTCGATGGCCTACACGCCGGGCGTCGCCCGCGTCTGCCAGGACATCCACGCCGATCGAGCCAAGGCTTTCGAGTACACGATCAAGAAGAACACCGTCGCCGTCGTCTCCGACGGCAGCGCCGTGCTCGGGCTGGGAAACATCGGCCCCGAGGCGGCGATGCCGGTGATGGAGGGCAAGGCGATGCTGTTCAAGGAGTTCGCCCAGGTGGACGCCTTCCCGATCTGCCTCGACACCCAGGATGCCGAGGAGATCATCAAGGCGGTCGAACTGATCGCCCCCACCTTCGGCGGCATCAACCTGGAGGACATCTCCGCGCCGCGCTGCTTCGAGATCGAGGAACGGCTGAAGAAGGCGCTAGACATCCCGGTCTTCCACGATGACCAGCACGGCACTGCCGTGGTGACGATGGCGGCGCTGTTCAACGCGCTGAAGATCGTCGGCAAGCCGATCGAGCAGCTGCGGGTGCTGGTGGTTGGCCTCGGCGCCGCCGGGGTAGCGGTGACCAAGATGATGCTCGCCTCCGGAGTGACCCACGTCGTCGGTTGCGACCGCCAGGGAGCCCTCTCGACCGAGCGCGAGGACTACCAATCGGGCGAGATGAGCGGGATCAAGCGCTGGTATGCGGAGAACTCGAACCCGGAGAAGATCAGCGGGCAACCCGATGACGCGATCGAGGGCATGGACCTCTTCGTCGGCCTCTCCGGCCCCGGGATCATCTCTGCCGAGGCGCTGGACAAGATGAACGACGATGCGATCGTCTTTGCGATGGCCAATCCGACCCCCGAGGTGATGCCCGAGGACGCGGCTCCCTACGTGCGGATCATGGCCACCGGCCGCTCCGACTACCCGAACCAGATCAACAACGTGCTCTGCTTCCCCGGGATATTCCGCGGCGCCCTCGACGCCGGCTCGCCCAATATCACCGAGGAGATGAAGCTGGCTGCCGCCCGCGGCATCGCTGAAGTGGTCGACGAGGGCGACCTCTCCGAGGACTACGTGATCCCCAGCGTCTTCAACCGCGACGTCGCGCCGCTGGTGGCCAAGGCCGTCGTCGAGGAGGCTAAGCGCGAGGGCCTGGCCCGCTTCAGCGAGGAGACCGGCACCTTCTCCACGGTGGAGGTCGGCTGACGCGGTGAAGGTTCTCGTCACCGGAGCGAGCGGCTTCATCGGCTCGGCGCTGTGCGACGCGCTGCTCGCCCGCGGTGACACGGTCGTCGGCCTGTCGCGCGATCCACAGCGCGCTCGCGGCACAAACCCGAGTGTCGTCTGGCACGCCTGGGAGCCGACCCTGGAACGACCCCCGGCGGCCGCGTTCGAGAACGTCGACGGGGCGATCAATCTCGAGGGCGAGAAGATCAACCAGCGCTGGACCGACGACGCCAAGCGGCGGATCATGGAGAGCCGCCGCACGGGAACCCACAACCTGATCGCGGCGATTGCCGGCGTCGAGAAAAAGCCCCGGGTTCTCGTCAACCAATCGGCGATCGGCTTCTACGGCGACCGCGGCGACGCGATGGTCGACGAGTCGGCCCCATCAGGAGAGGGCTACGACGCCGAGGTCGTGCGCGAGTGGGAGGCGGCGGCGCGCGAGGCAGAGAACGTCGGTGTGCGCCTCGCGATCGTCCGCACCGGGCACGTGCTCGACCCTCGTGGCGGCCTGCTCGGCGAGCTGATGACGCCTTTCAAGCTGGGGATAGGCGGACCGATCGCCGGCGGGCGCCAGTACATGTCCTGGATCCACATCGACGACGAGGTCGGGATCCTGCTCTGGGCGCTCGACAGCGAGAAGGTAAGCGGCACGGTCAACTCGACCGCGCCCAACCCGGTCACCAACCGCGAGTTCTCCCATGCCATCGGACGGGCACTGAGCCGGCCGGCGTCGGTGCCCGTCCCGGGCTTCGTGCTCGATCTCAAATTCGGCGGTGAGTTCGGCAGGGTCTTGCGAGGAGGGCAACGGGTGATGCCGCGGCGGGCGCTCGACCTCGGCTACAAGTTCCGCTATCCGGAGATCGACGGTGCGCTGAAGAACCTGTTGTAGGGGGAGGGACGGGGTGTCCCCCTGGCGGAACCCGCGTCGAATCCCGTGGCCAGGGCCCGTTTCTCGCCGGCTCACAAGTTCCGACAGGGGGACACCCCGTCCCTCCCCTCGAAAGCCTTTTGGAGCTATTCCAGCTTGCTCAGGACGGATTCGCGCAAGCTGCCTGAGTTGCCGGCATCGCTCACAGCTTGGAGGAGCTTCTTCATCGCTGCGGTCCCCGAGGTTTGCGATAGCTGGGCGATTCCGGCGGTTTCCAGAATCGGTTCCGAGAAGCGGGATGCGGCACGAGTCGGTTCGCCGATGTAGCCGATAGTGGCTGCGTCCTCGGTTGCGCGGCGAGCGTTGGCTCCGATCTGAGCGAGGTCGAGCTTCCCTTTGCTTTCAGCACTCGGAAGGCAGATCACACGAACCCGGACATCACCAGCTTCCCCCCCATCCCGAGCAAGCTCGCTTTTAGCTTCAGCACAAAGCGACTCAGCCACGTAAGCACTCACAGTCGCGCCGCTGGCAACACCTTCACCTTCCCCACAACCAGCTCCTACAAGCAATGCGCAAGCAGCTATCAGCGCCACGGCCGGCCAGCGCAGCGAGGGTCGGGCATCCCCCTGCAGGAACTTGTGAGCCGGCGAGAAATGAGCCCTTGCGGAGGATTCGACGCGGGTTCCGGCAGGGGGATTCCCGACCCTCGCCTGCTCAGCCAAAAAAGACCTCAGCCTCGCTATAAAGCTCCTTGGGAACCGTCTTCAGCTCAGCCGTCGCCTCGCTGATCTGCGCCAGCTGGATATCGGTGCCGCGCAGCGCGGTCATCATGCCCCAACTGCCGTTATGGACCGCATCGATCGCATGCAGGCCGAAGCGGGTCGCGAGCACGCGGTCGAAGGCCGTCGGCGTGCCGCCGCGTTGCACGTGACCGAGCACGGTCGCCCGCGTCTCCTTGCCCGTCCGCTCCTCGATCTCGTGCTCGAGCCAGTGCGCGATGCCGCCCAGCCGGACATGACCGAAGGCGTCGAGGCCCTTGTCCCGGGTTTCGGGAATGCCACCTTTCGGCTGCGCCCCCTCGGAGACGACGACGATCGGAGCAAAGCGTGCCTCCAGGCGCCGCCCGACGAGCCCGCAGACCTCGTCCAGGTCGAAAGGGTGCTCGGGGATGAGGATGACGTTGGCACCACCGGCGAGGCCGGCGTGAAAGGCGATCCAGCCGGCGTGGCGGCCCATCACCTCGACGATCAGCACCCGGTGATGACTGTCGGCCGTCGTGTGGAGACGATCGATCGCCTCCATCGCAATGTTGACCGCGGTGTCGAAGCCGAAGGTGTAGTCGGTGGCGCTGAGGTCGTTGTCGATCGTCTTCGGCACGCCGACCACCCGCACGCCGTGCTCCTCGTGCAGCCGGGCGGCGACGCCGAGCGTGTCCTCGCCACCGATCGCGATCAGGCCTTCGACCCCTTCGCTCGCGATGCTCTCGACGATCCGCTCGGCCCCGCCGTCCTCCTTGAAGGGGTTGGTCCGCGACGAGCCGAGGATGGTTCCCCCGCGGGGCAGGATGCCACGCACCTCCGGCACCCCGAGCGGTCGGCTGTCGCGAGCCAGCGGCCCGTGCCAGCCGTCGCGGTAGCCGACGAACTCGTGATCGAGGTGTTCGACCCCCTTGCGGACGATCGCCCGGATCACCGCATTGAGTCCGGGGCAGTCCCCCCCGCCAGTGAGCACGCCGATCCGCATCGACTCAGCTTAGAAAAGCTGGCCTCCCGGGGTGCTGCGCGCTAAGTTGAGCAAAACCGAAGGGAGCAACGATGAGCGACGCCGTCGATCTCACTGCAGTCAGGAAAGCGCAGCAACAGACCTGGTCCGAGGGCGATTTCGCAATGGTCGCCAACCTCGTGATGATGCCCTCCGAACAGCTCGCCGAGGCGCTGGAGATCATTCCCGACGAGCGTGTGCTCGACGTCGCCTGCGGTAGCGGCAATGCCACCCTTGCGGCCGCGCGGCGCTCTTGGGGCGGTGTCGTCGGGGTCGACTTCGTGCCGGCCCTGCTCGAGCGCGGTCGCGAGCGCGCGGCGGCGGAGCGCCTCGACGTCGAGTTCGTCGAGGGCGACGCCGCGGAGCTGCCTTTCGGCGAGGCCGAGTTCGACCTGGTCACGTCCGTCTTCGGGGCGATGTTCGCCCCGGACCAGGAGAAGACGGCAGCTGAGCTGCTGCGTGTATGCAAGCCGGGCGGCCGGATCGGGATGGCCAACTGGACCCCGGACGGAGGAGTCGGAGGCATGTTCATGACGGTTGCCAAACACGCGCCGCCACCACCGGGCCTCAACCCACCCCTGCTCTGGGGCACCGAGGACCGGCTTCGCCGGCTGTTCGGCGACGGGATCTCCGACCTACGCATCGAGCGCCGCATCTCGCGCCAGCCCTTCCGCTCCGCCGACCACTACCTCGACTTCTTCCGCACCTACTTCGGCCCGGTCAAAGTCGCCTTCGAACGGGTGGGCAGCGAGGGGGAGGAAGCGCTCGAGCGCGATCTGCGGGCCTACCTCGAGCAGGCGAACACTGCCGGCGAGAGGGCGCTTGTGCTCGAGGCTGAGTACCTCGAGGTGATCGCGACCCGGGCCTGAGGCGAGCTGATCGTCAGGAACTGCTGGGCTTGAAGACCCGGAGCGTTGCCCCGATCAGCAGGACGCCGAAGAAGATCAGCCCGGCAACGCCGCCACCCTGGCCCAGCCAGGCGTAGCCGACGGTGGTGGCGGCAAGCGCCATGAAGAGGGTGACCACGAGTCCCATGCGGCGCGAATCCTAGTAGAAGCCGCGGTCTACGCGGCGAGCGCAGCAAGAGAGTCACGCAGGAATTCGCCGACCGCTTGAGCAGCGGATTCGGCGGAGCCGGTCTCGCCTGCCGCTCTCACCAAGCGACTGCCGACGATGACGCCGTCAGCAATTTCGCCGACTTCGGCGACCTGCTCGGGGGTGCCGATTCCGAACCCGACAGCGACGGGAACTTCGGCCTCGGCCTTGGTTGCCGCGACCAACTCAGCGAGGCCCTCCGGAAGCTGCCGCCGCTCGCCCGTGGTCCCAACGCTGGAGACGACGTAGACGAAGCCCTGAGCGGCAGCGCAGATGCGAGCGCGGCGCTCCGGGGGCGTGGTCGGCGCCAGTAGCGGCACGAGCGCCAGCCCTGCCCCCGAAAGCGCCTCACGCACCTCGTCAGCCTCGTCGAGCGGCAGGTCGGGAACGATCGCCCCAGCTGCCCCTGCAGCAGCAGCGCGCCCAGCAAACTCAGCAGCACCTCCGTGCGCAAGCACCATGTTCGAGTAGACCATCAGCACGACGGGGATCCGCTCCGACACAGACGCGCAGATCTCAAGCGTGCTGCTCAGGATCGCGCCACCGGCGAGAGCCTCCGTGGCTGCGGCGTGAATCGTCGGCCCGTCAGCAAGGGGGTCGGAGAACGGCACCCCGAGCTCAATCAGATCGGCGCCGGACTCCACATATGTGTTCGCAATCGCCAGCGAGGCCTCATGGCTGGGAAAGCCACCCATCATGTAAGGCATCAACGCCGCCCGACCCTCGACACGGGCGCTTTCGAACGCGGCGCCGATTCGCTCGATACCCGCGGCCGTCGCCTCAGCCACCCGTTCGCTCCACGTACTCAGCCAAGTCCTTATCGCCCCTACCACTCAGGCAGAGCACGTCGTAGCCGTCCCCACCGCCGTTCTCGACCAGCCAGGCGATCGCGTGCGAGGACTCGAGCGCCGGGATGATTCCCTCGAGCCGCGCCAGCTCAGCGAAGGCCGCAAGGGCCGCCGCATCGGTGACGGCGGTGTAGGTGGCGCGTCCGGTGTCGCGCAGGTGCGCGTGCTCGGGGCCGACCCCCGGATAGTCGAGTCCCGCCGAGACCGAGTGGGCCTCGAGGATCTGGCCCTCCTCGTCGGCAATCACGGCCGAGAGCGAGCCGTGCAGGACGCCGGTGCTTCCCGCCCCGAGCGAAGCCCCGTGACGACCGCTCTCCAGACCCTCTCCGGCAGCCTCGACGCCGATCAACTCCACCTCGGCATCGGCGATGAAAGGCGTGAAGATGCCGATCGAGTTCGAGCCGCCGCCGACACAGGCGATCACCCGGGCAGGCAGGGCACCCTCGGCGGCGAGCGCCTGCTCGCGCGACTCGTCGCCGATCACTCGCTGCAGATCGCGAACGAGCGCCGGAAACGGTGCCGGCCCGACCGCCGAACCGATCACGTAGTGGGTCGTCTCGACGTTGGCGACCCAGTCGCGAATCGCGGCGCTGACAGCCTCCTTGAGCGTGCGCGCGCCGGCCTCCACTGGCGCGACCTCCGCCCCCAGGAGCTTCATCCGCTCGACGTTGGGCGCCTGGCGGCGGATGTCCTCGGTTCCCATGTAGACGACGCACTCGAGCCCCAGTAGCGCGCATGCGGTCGCGGTGGCGACGCCGTGCTGGCCGGCGCCGGTCTCGGCGATGATCCGCGGCTTGCCCATCCGCTTCGCCAGCAGCACCTGGCCGACCGCGTTGTTGATCTTGTGGGCGCCGGTGTGGGCAAGGTCCTCGCGCTTCAGGTAGACCCGCCGCCGGGCCCGCTCGGAGAGCCGTTCGGCAAGGTAGAGCGGCGTCGGCCTGCCGATGAAGTCGCGACGCAGGGAGGCGAGCCGCACGCAGAAGCCCTCGTCGCCGCGTGCCGCCTCCCAGGCGGCCGTGAGCTCGTCGAGCGCCGGGATCAGCGTCTCGGGGACGTAGCGGCCGCCGTAGGGGCCGAATCTCTCCTCTATGGCAGGGCTCATTTAGCGCTAACGCTAGCCGTCTGTGCCGCCTCGAAGAAGGCGGTCATCGCAGCGTGGTCCTTACGGCCGGGCTCGGCCTCGACGCCGCTGGCGACGTCGACCGCATAGGGACGGGTGACTGCGATCGCCTCGGCGACGTTCTCGGGCCGCAACCCGCCGGCGACGATCGCCGGTATGTCGGAGCGACGCTCGCCCAACAGACCCCAATCGAAGCTCTCGCCGGTGCCGCCCCAGAGCCCCTTTGCGCCCTTGTCGAAGAGGTGAAAGTCAGTCCGGAACGTCTCCGCCGCGTGAACGTCGGCGGCGCTGGACACATGAACCGCCTTGATCACCTTGACCCCGGTTTTGCGAGCCACCTCACCGCAAAACGAAGGGCCCTCTTCCCCATTCAGCTGCACCATCGTCAACCCGGCGTCCTCAACCGCCTTGGCAACCTCACCCAGCTCCGGATTCACAAAAACGCCCACCACCTCGCACTTCCTGCGAAAAGCAGCAGCAATCCGCACAGCTTCACCAGCCTCAACCACCCGAGGACTCTCGGCGTAATGGATCAGCCCGACAGCCCAAGCTCCCAAGCGCACGGCCTCGGCGGCGTCATCCAAATTCGTGATCCCACAGATCTTCACGCGCATAGAACCAGAGTACGTGAACCACTACAGCTGGAGGACCGGGTATCCCCCCGCGGCAACTTGTGAGCCAATCAAGCGACCGCGCCCTGGCAAAAGTCCCCAGCGGCGGGTTGCGGCGGGGGGAGGCCCGGTCCTCCCGGTTCCGGAGAGGGGACCTCCGCGACCGTCCCCGCCGCCTACCGAGAAGGCACTTCTTCGGCGGACGCGGGCCGTACCCCGAGAGTCACGGCGATCGTCTGAGGCTTCCCATCACGATCAACCGTAAGTTCCAGCTTGTCCCCCGGCGACGCAGCGTTGACCGCGTTGATCACGTCTTCCATCCCGCTGATCTTCTTGCCGTCGACTTCTGTGATGACGTCGCCGCCGAGCCTGAAGCTGGCGCCTTCGATCGTCGCCGAGGTGTCGCCGCCCTTGACCCCCGCTTCGTCGGCCGGGCCGCCCTTGACGACTTCGTTGACGAGCACGCCCTCTTCCTCCGGCAGCTTCAGCGCTTTGGCCAAATCGGGCGTAATGCTGCCGCCGCTGATGCCGAGGTAGGCGTGCTTGATTTCGCCGTGGTCCTCGATCTGCTGGACGACTTCGCGCGCCGTGTTGATCGGGACCGCGAAGCCGATGCCGACGTTGCCGTTGCTGCTGCCACCGGTCTGGATCTGGGAGTTGATCCCGATCACCTTGCCTTCGGATTCGATCAAGGGGCCGCCGGAGTTGCCGGGGTTGATCGCCGCGTCGGTCTGGATCACGTGCGAGATCGAGAAGCCGTTTGGAGCCTGAATCTGGCGCTGCAAAGCCGAGACGATGCCGCTGGTGACGGTGCGGTCGAGACCGAACGGGTTGCCGATCGCAACAACCGGTTCTCCCACCTCGACGTTCGAGGAATCGCCCAGGGCGAGAGGATGGAGGCTGTCCGCCGGCGCATCCACCTTGAGCAGCGCCACGTCGGTTGCCGGGTCGGTCCCGACGACTTCGGCGGTGTAGGTCTTGTCGGAGGAGCCGAGTTTGACCTCGACCTTGTCGGCGCCTTCGACCACATGGTTGTTGGTGACGATGTGGCCTGCGGTGTCGATCAGAAAGCCCGAGCCGGTTGCGACCCCGCCGCCTTCGGGCTGACCGAAGGGACTCAATTCGGACGATTCCTGGGGCTTCAGGTCGGAAGAAATGAAAGCGACCCCCTGGCCGTCGCGGCGGTAGATCTGGTTGACCAGGTTGCCGTCGCCTCCTTCCTTGGAGTCGACCGGAGCGGCCAGAGGCTGGGCGACGGTGACGGTCGAACCGTCGTCGTCGGCGTGGATCCAGCCGGCGGCGATGGCCACCCAACCGAAAGCCGCGACGACGATGCCGCCGAGAAGGGCAGAACCGAATGAGCTGCGGAGAAAGTTCTTCATCGACGAACGATGATCCGGAACGTCCCCAAAGTTCTTCTAAAAAGTGCAGCCGAGCCCGGGCTCAGGGCAGATGGTGCTCGCGGGTGCCCTCGTCGGCGCCGGTCAGATCGCGGGCAAGCGCCTCCGGTTCGGCGGCGCTCATCAGCGCCGAGCCGATCAACACTGCGTCGACGCCGACCCGCTCCAGCTCTTCCAGCTCGGCGCGGGTCGAGATCCCGCTCTCGGCGACAACCGTCTTCCCCGCCGGCACGTCGGGCATCAGCTCGTAGGTGGTGGCGACGTCGACGGTTCCCTCCTCCAGGTTGCGATTGTTGACCCCGATCACGTCGGCGTCGAGCTGCAGTGCCCGCTCCAGCTCCTCCTCGTCGTGGACCTCGACCAGGCAGTCGAGGTCCAGGCCCCGGGCCCCGTCGTACATCTCCCGCAGCGCCTCGTCGTCGAGGGCTCTGACGATCAGCAGCACCGCGTCGGCGCCGTTGACCGCTGCCTCGAAGAGCTGGTAGGGATCGACGATGAAGTCCTTGCGCAGGATCGGCAGGCTGCAGGCAGCGCGGGCAGCGCGGAGATCCTCGAGCGAGCCGCCGAAGTGCAGTTCGTCGGTGAGCACCGAGAGCGCGGCCGCGCCACCGCGCTCGTAGGCGCCGACCTGGCCGGCGACGGTCGCGGTCGCCGAGATCTCCCCGGCACTCGGCGAGCGCCGCTTGAACTCGGCGATCAGGGAAAGGCCGGGGCGAACCAGCGCCTCGCTGAACGGCCGGTCGTCGCCGCGGCCGGTAAGCCTCGACTCGAGTTCCGCCTGGGACGTGCTGTTACGGCGTTCCTCCACCCCGGCGCGCGCCGCGGCGATCAGCTGCTCGATCATTCCCACGTGAGGGACGAAGCCTAGACGGTTGATTCCGAATTGACGTGCCCGCGGGGGCGCGACTGGCCAAGTTGGGCGGTGCCCGCGGCCGCAGCGCGTAGTAGCGCTACGCGCGAGGACCGTGGGTGCCGATCCAACGCCGTGCCAGGCGCGTCATCCGTGGGTGCGTGAATTCGAATCACCCGTCTTAGACGGCCAGCCGGGTGGTCGTTGCAACCAGCCGCTCAAGCAGATCGCGAGCCGCGCCGCTGTCGATCGCCGCGGTGGCCCTCTCGACGCCCTCGCCAAGGCTGCCGGCAAGGCCGCCGACGTAGATCGCGGCGCCGGCGTTGAGCACGACCAGGTCGCGGCGGGCGCCGCTCTCGCCGGCCAGCACCGCGCGCGAAACGGCGGCGTTCGCCTCGGGACTGCCGCCGGCGACCTGCTCCAGCTCCGCCGTGCCCAGGTCGAATTCGCCAGGCTCGACGAACCACTCCTGCGTGCGGCCGTCGGCGACCTCGATCACCCGCGTGCGAGCCGAGATCGAGAGCTCGTCGACCCCGTCCTCGGCAGCGACGACCATCGCCCGCACGCTGCCCAGACCGAGCAGTGCCTCGGCGATCGTCTCCTGGTAGTGCCGGTCGGAGACCCCGAGCAGCTGCCGTTCGGCCCCGGCCGGATTGGTCAGTGGGCCGAGGAAGTTGAAGATCGTGCGCACGCCGAGAGCCTTGCGCACCGGCACCACGTGCGCCATCGCGGCGTGGTGGCGGGGGGCGAACATGAAGCCGAAGCCGAGCTCGTCGATGCAGAGCCCGACCCGCGCCGGGTCGAGCTCGATCTCGACTCCGAGCGCTTCCAGCAGGTCGGCGGAGCCGCAACGGCTGGTGTTGGAGCGGTTGCCGTGCTTGGCGACCGCGCAGCCGGCACCCGCGGCGACCAGTGCCGCCGTGGTCGAGACATTGAAGGTCGAAGGGCCGCCGCCGGTGCCGGCGGTGTCGACGAGGTCTTCGCGCGAGGTCTCAACGGCGGCAGCGAGCGAACGCATCGTTCGCGCCAGGCCGACCAGCTCGGGCACAGTCTCGCCCTTCGCCCGCAGGGCAATCAGGAAGGCGCCCGTCTGAACCTCGTCGGTCCGCCCCTCCATGATCTCGGCCAGGACCGCGGCGGCGTGATCGGTGGTCAGGTGGTCGCCGCTGCAGACCGCGTCGATCGCCCTGCTGACGATGTGGTTAGGCACCACGGCCTCCCGCCGTAGAGGTTTGTCCCGCCATCCGGCTCAAAGCTCTACCGCACCCCGAGGAAGTTCGCCAGCAGGTGCTTGCCCTGCGGGGTGAGGACCGACTCGGGGTGGAACTGGACGCCCTCGGCGGGCAGCTCGCGATGGCGGACTCCCATCACGACGTCGCCGAGGCTGGCGCTCAGCTCCAGCTCGCCAGGCAGGTCGGGGTCGGCCACCAGCGAGTGGTAGCGACCGGCGACCAATGGGCTGGGGAGACCTGCGTAGATCGTCCGCCCGTCGTGACTCACCTCGGCATCCTTGCCGTGGATCGGCTCCCCCTGCACGGTACGACCACCGAACGCCTCGACCAGCGACTGGTGCCCGAGGCAGACGCCCAGCACAGGTGTGCCGGCCTCGGCGAACGCACGGATCGCCGTGACCGAGATGCCGGCCTCGGTGGGCGTGCAAGGCCCCGGCGAGACGACGAGGCGATCGAGTTCGCGCTCGAGCAGCTCGTCGACCTCGGCGCGGTCGTTGCGAACCACCTCGATCTCCGCCCCCAGCTCGCCCAGGTACTGGACGAGGTTGTAGGTGAAGCTGTCGTAGTTGTCGATGACGAGAACGCGCACGATCACGGCCAATCCGGCTGTTCACAGGCCAGCTCGACGGCGCGGAAGACCGCCTTGGCCTTGTTGACCGACTCGTTGTACTCGTAGGCCGGCTTGGCGTCGGCGACGGTGCCGCCACCGGCCTGCACGTGGATCTGGCCGTCCTTGACGACGACGGTGCGGATGTGGATCGCCGTGTCGAGATCGCCGTTCCAGGAGAGGTAGCCGATCGCACCCCCATAGGAGCAGCGCTTGACCGGCTCCAGCTCGTCGATGATCTGCATCGCCCGCACCTTGGGTGCGCCGGAGAGCGTGCCGGCCGGCAGCGCCGAGCGCAGCACGTCCATCGCTCCGACCCCCTCGCGCAGCGTCCCCGAGACCTGGCTGACGATGTGGAGGACGTGCGAGTAGGTCTCGACGACCATCAGCTCGTCGACGCCGACCGAGCCGTACGCGCAGACCCGGCCGAGGTCGTTACGGCCGAGGTCGACCAGCATCACGTGCTCGGCCCGCTCCTTGGGATCGTTGACGAGCTTCTCGGCGAGGCGCCGGTCCTCCTCCTCGTCGCTGCCGCGCGGGTAGGTGCCGGCGATCGGCCGCGTCTCCACCCGCCGCCCCTGCACCTTGACCAGCGGCTCGGGCGAGGCGCCGGCGATCTGGAAGTCGCCGAACTCGAGGAAGTACATGTAGGGAGAGGGATTGACCGCGCGCAGGCCACGGTAGACCGAGAAGGCTTCCACCGGGGCCGGAGCGGAGAAACGCTGGGAGGGGACGACCTGGAAAGCGTCGCCGGCGTGGACGTACTCGACGATCCGCTCCACCGCCGCTTCGAACTCCTCGCGCTCCATGCCAGAGACGAAGCGCGGCGCCTCGGCAACCGCGGGGCTCGCCGGCACCGGCACGGCTCCCCGCAGACGCTCGCGCACCTCCGCGATCGTCGCCACCGAGCGCTCGTAGGCAGCGTCGATCCCGCCCTCGTCGTCGGCAAAGGCACAGGACATGATCGTCAGCTCGTGGCGCAGGTGGTCGAAGACGAGCAGGACGTCGGTGATCATCAGCGCCATGTCGGGCAGCCCGAGTGGGTCGGGGTTGGGCGCGGCGAGCGGCTCCACGGTGCGCACCAGGTCATAGCCGAAGAAACCGACGGCGCCACCGGCGAAGGGCGGCAGGCCCTCGACCGGGGCGAGCCGGAAGCGGGCGAGGCTCTCAGCTGCGGCGGCGTAGGGGTCGGGGGCCTCGTGCTCGTCCCCACCCGTCTCGCTCAGGATTCCGTCGCTCCAGCGCAGCACCGAGCGCGGACGAATGCCGACGAAGGAGTAGCGACCCACCTGACCCTGCTCAGCCGACTCGAGCAGGAAGCAGGGGGCCCCCTCGGGCTCACCGGCGCGCAGCTTGAGGAAGGCCGAGACGGGCGTCTCGCAATCATCGACAAAACGTGTACGGACGGGGACGACATTGCCCTCGGCAGCAAGCACCCGGGCCTCGTCGAGACTGGGCTCGATCCGCAACTCCGCGGTGTCAGCTGCGACGGCCATTGAGGACCTCCATCACGGCGGCCTGGGAGACCTCGCGCGAGGCCAGCAGCACGCTGAGGTGGTAGAGCAGATCGGCGGCCTCTTCGGCGACACGCTCGTCGGACTCCTCGCGCGCCGCGCGCACGATCTCCTCGGCCTCCTCCTCGACCTTCTCGCCGATCGATTTCGGGTCGTCGAGCAGCTTCACCGTGTAGCTGCCCTCGGGCCGCTCTGCAGCACGACTGCGCAGCGTGCGCTGCAGCACGGACAGGGCCTCGTACGGGACAGGCGCCGGCTCATCGCCCTCCAACTCTCGGTAGAAGCATGAGCGCTCACCCGTGTGGCAGGCGGGGCCGGTCGGCTCGACCAGGGCAAGGATCGCGTCGCCGTCGCAGTCGTAGCGCAGCTGCCTCAGCTTCAGCACATTGCCCGACTCTTCGCCTTTGCGCCATATCCGATCGCGCGAACGGCTGAAGAAGTGCACCTCACCGCTCTCGACGGTCAGCCGCAACGACTCCTCGTTGGCATAGGCCAGCGTCAGCACCTCACCGCTGTCGGCGTCCTGGGCCACGCACGGCACCAAGCCGCGCTCGTCGAACTGCACCTCGTCGAACATCAGAGCATCGTAGTTACTCGATGCCGAGTCGATCCAGGAGTCCCTCGTCGCGGCGCCAGTGGCTGCGCACGCGGATCTTCAGGTCGAGGTGGACCTTTGCGCCCAGCTCGGCCTCCAGCGAGCTGCGGGCGGCGGTGCCAACCTCGCCTATCTTCCTGCCGCCCTTGCCGATCAGGATGCCCTTTTGCGACTCGGTCTCCGCCCATACCTCGGCGCGCACGGTGACCAGGCCGTCCTCGCGCCGCTCGAGCTCCTTGACCTGCACCTCGACCGAGTGCGGAATCTCGTCGCGGGTCCGGTTGAGGACCTGCTCGCGGATCAGCTCGGCGAGCATGGTCTCGCTCGACTGGTCGCTGTGATCCTCCGGCGGGTAGAGGTAGGGGCCCTCGGGGACGAGCTCGGCCAACCGCTGCACCAGGACGTCGAGGCCTTTGCCGCCACGGGCGCTGATCGGAAATACCTCGTCCACGCCCTCCAAGTCGGCGGCCTCGGACAGCACCGGCACCAGCTGGTTGGGCCCGACCGTGTCGATCTTGTTGACCGCGCAAATCGTCGGCAGCTTGCTGTTCGCCTCGACCAGCGCGCGGGCGATGAAGCGGTCGCCGGGCCCGATCCCCTCCTGCCCGTTGACGACCAGCAGGGCAAGGTCGGAGTCGGCCAGCTCGCGCTCGACCCGGTGCTGCATCCGCTCGGTCAGCACGTCGCGCGGCTTCTGCACTCCGGGCAGATCGACGAGGACGAGCTGGGAGCCCGCCTCGACGTCGGTGGCGATGCCGCGGATCGCCCGCCGCGTCGTCTGCGGGCGCATCGAGACGATCGCGACGCGGCTGCCGACGATCGCGTTGACCAGGGTCGACTTGCCGACGTTGGGACGGCCGGCCAGCCCGACGAAACCGGCGCGGGTCACCGCAACCCCACCATCACGCGATCCTGCAATGCGAGCATCTCGCCCTCGTCGCTCTCGTGGTCCATGCCGCAGAGGTGCAGGGTGCCGTGAACTGCCGCCTCGACGACATCGGTGCAATGTTCCGGGCAGATCGTGACGTCGCCCAGCTCGCGCGGCCCAGCGGTCGGCCCGGCGCCGTCGAGCGGGAACGCCAGCACGTCGGTTGGAGCGTCCTTTCCGCGGTGGACGCGGTTGAGCTCACGGATCCGCTCGGCATCGACCAGCTCGACCGCGATGTGCCCGTCGGCGACGCCCGCCGCCGCCAACGCCGCCGCCACCGCGTCGCGCAGCTCGGCCGGCACGTCGGCGAGGTCAACCCCCATCCGCCGCCGGCGGCTGTCCGCCCTGTTGGCGCTCGGCGTGCTCGCCGTAGGCGGCGACGATCCGCTGCACCAGCTTGTGACGGACGACGTCCTCGCCGCCGAAGCGGACGAAGGAGATGTCCTGCACCTCACTGAGGATGTCGCGGACGACGACGAGGCCGGAGCGCTGATCCGTCGGCAAATCGATCTGGGTGACGTCGCCGGTGACGACCATGCGCGAGTTGAAGCCGAGCCGGGTAAGGAACATCTTCATCTGCTCGGGGCTGGTGTTCTGCGCCTCGTCGAGGATGACGAAGGAGTCGTTGAGGGTGCGACCGCGCATGAAGGCGAGCGGCGCCACCTCGATGACGCCGCGCTCGAAGTAACCGTTGACGCGGTCCGGATCGAGCATGTCGTAGAGCGCGTCGAAGAGGGGTCGCAGATAGGGATCGACCTTGGCTTGGATGTCACCGGGCAGGAAGCCGAGCCGCTCGCCGGCCTCGACCGCCGGCCGGGTGAGGATGATCCGCTGCACTTCCTTCTCGGCAAGGGCGTGTGCCGCCATCGCCACGGCGAGGAAGGTCTTGCCGGTGCCGGCGGGGCCGATGCCGAAGGTGATCGTGTGGCGGCGGATCGAGTCGACGTAGCGCTTCTGGTTGAGCGTCTTCGGCGCCACCTTGGTGTTGCGGTGCCGCCAGACGACGTCCTCGAGGATCTCGGCCGGGCTCTCGTCGGCGTCGAGCGCACCGGTCACCGCTTCGATCGTCCCGGGAGCGACCTCGTGCCCTTGCTCGATCAGATCGACCAGCTCGTCGACCACCGTGGCTGCTGTCTGCACGTCGGTCGAGTCGCCGTCGAGGGTGAGGACGTTGCCGCGCAGGTGGAAGTCGCAGTCGAGGCGGCCGCGCAGCGCCCGCAGGACGGCATCCTCAGAGCCGGCCAGCTCGGCGGCCACGGTGTTGTCGAGGGTCAGCTGCCTACGAGCCAAGTTTCTCTCGCACCGCCGCGCTCACCCGCTTGCCGTCGGCCCGCCCGCCGAGCTTCGGCATCAGCGCCGACATCACCTGCCCCATCTGCTTCTGCTCGGTGGCGCCCGTCTCGGCGACCGCCGCTTCGACCAGCTCGGTCAGCTCCTCGTCGGATAGCTGCGCCGGCAAGTAGGCCTCGATCAGCTCGGCCTCGAAATGCTCCGCGGCCGCCTGCTCGGTCCGACCCGCCTCGTGGTAGGCATCGGCCGCCTCCAACCGCTTCTTGCGCTCGCGCTGCAGGACCGCAACCTCGTCGCCATTACCCAGCTTGGCGTCCTGCTGCAGCGAGTCGACGACCATTCGCAATGCGGCGGCACGCTCGCGCTCGCCGGCTTTCATCGCCGTGCGCACGTCTGCCTGCACCTGCTCCAGAACGCTCATCCCGTCTAAGGGTAGTTGGCGGCGTCGGGCGCCACAGCGAGGCCCTTGGAAACCAGATCGGCGATGTCGGCACTGACCAGGCTCCAGCCGTAGCGGCGGGCCGCCGCTACGTAGGCCGCGTCGTAGGCGGTGAGGTCGTGCACGACAGCGACCTCGAGCGCAGACTCGATCAGATCGGGGTCCACCGCGAGCAGGCTTTCCCGGCATCGCTTCACGATCAACTTCACCAAGAAGCGCCCCTCGGTGGGCTGACTGCGCTTCGGCCCCATCGTGTTGGCGACCTCGTAAAGGGTCAGGTCAAGCGCCCCCACCGGATGGTTGAAATCTCGGACGATCGAGCGCGCGGCCACGTGGTACTTGTCTTCCGGCGTCGCGGCCGCCACCCAGACGCTCGCATCCACCAGCGTCTTAGTGCGATTCACGGTCTTCTCGAATCAGCCTGACCGAATCGCCGCCGAAGGGAGCGGTCGCATTGTCAAGGAGGTCTTCGAGCTCTTCGCGCTCACGTGACTGTGCCGCGTCCAACTCGCGCTCGGCAAGCCGACGCAGAAAGCCGCTGCGCGTCTCCCGGTTGGCGCGCGCCTGGGCGTCGAGCCGGTCGAGGAGGTCGTCGGGCATTGAGATCATCACCTTGGCCACAGGATGAGTATATATGGTATTGCCAGATGAAATCGTTGTAGTCGTCATGGCTGGACGCTCCCAGATCGGGACGCACGAGTGGGTGGAGAACGTGCCAACTCTGAGAATTCTCTGACCCGAAAGATCAGCCAGAGACTGGAATGTCGATCCGCTCCACCTCACCGAGGGGCATCTGCAGGAAGCGCGTACCCAGCTCGCGGAAGGAATCGACCTCGCCGCTGCAGAGGAAGCGGTACTCGCCTTCGCCGTCGGGGGAGCGCGCCAATCCGGCCGACTCGAGTGTCCGCTGAACCGCCGCGGCAACCGCGTGACCGCCGCTGACCAGGCGTACGTCACGGCCAAGGATGCGTTGCAGCATCGGCGCAACCAGCGGGTAGTGGGTGCAGCCGAGGATCAAGGTGTCGACCTCGGCGCGCTTCAACGGCGCGCAGTAGGCACGGGCCATCTCGAGTACGCCCTGGTCGAAGGAAGAGCCGTCCTGGATGAAGGGCGCCAGGTCGGGAGCCTCGACTTCGGTCACCGCAAGCGCCCGGCCCTGGGTCTCCAGGGCGCGTCGGTAGGCGCCGCTCTCGACCGTATTCGGGGTCGCCAACACGCCGACCCTGCCACTGTCGGTGATCGCTGCGGCGATCTCGGCCTGCGGCTCGACCACCGGAACCACCTCTACCCCATGTTCCGCCGCGACTTCGCGCGCCACCCCCTCGCCGATCGAGGTCGCCGTGTTACAGGCGATCACCAGTAGCTTCGCGCCACCCACCAGCAGCAGCGTCGCGATCGCCCGGATTCGCTCGCGCAGCCGCTCCGGATCACGCGTCCCGTAGGGAAACATCGCCGTGTCGCCGAGGTAGATGAAGTCCTCCTCCGGCAGCGATACCAGGCACTCGTGCAGCACGGTGAGGCCGCCAACGCCGGAATCGAACATCGCGATCGGCTGCGAGGCGTCTAGAGAAATGGTTTGTACGCCATGAAGAAGATCGCCACCACAACGATCAGACCCGCGAGCGTGCCGACTTTGCCGATCCGGTCGCCGAGCGCTTCGAACTCATCGCTGAGCCTGTCACCCGCTTTCAGATCACGCTCGGCCAGCGCTTTGGCCTCACGGACCTTCGGCTGGAAGAAGGCATGCTGGAGGCCGAAGAGGACGATGATCGCGAGGAAGCCAATACTGATGAAAGCGTCGCTGGTCTCCCAGGGCCCGTCGGAGAGAAGGTAGATCCCGGCCAGCAGCAAAACGATCATCCCCGGGTTGACCAGGTACTTGTCGACTTTCTGAATCCCGGCCATGATCGCCGGAGTGGCGCGCGGATACTGCGGCACTACGGAGAAGAAGAAGGCATAGCCGAAGGTCGGGCCGAATGCCAGCACGACCGCAAGAATGTGCAGGAAGAGCGCAATCTTGTATCCGGGGTCGACAATCGTCGCCAGCATCGGCGGAAACATACCCGCTAGCGGCGACGCAACAGCAACGCCGCCCAATCGCCCTCGTGACGACGCTCGCCCTCGGTTAGACCGGCGGGAGCGAAGGCGGCGACGATTTCGTCCAGCTCTGTAGGAAGAAGACCAGAGCAGACGATGGTGGCGAGATCGGGGGGAGGACTCGGCGGAGCAACAGCATGGAGGCTCCGCCGAGTCCTCCCCCCGATCCCACCACTGCCCTCGAACAGTTGACCCGCGACAGCCTTGAGGACCGGGGCGGTCAGGTTGGCGACCACGGTTGGGGGGAGCTCGGGCAGGCTTTCACGCAGGTTGAGCTGCTCAAGCTCGACCGTGACTCCGTTGGCTTCAGCGTTGGTAACTGCAGCTTCGATCGAGGCTGGCTCGTGGTCATAGCCCCGCACTGGGCTCCAGCCGAGCTTCGCTGCTGCGATCGCGAGGACGCCGGAGCCGGTGCCGAGGTCAGTCAGCGGTCCGTGGGCGTCCCCCGCCTGCTCCAGCTCAAGCAGCAACTCGAGGCAGAGGCGGGTGGTCGGGTGGGCGCCGGTGCCGAAGGCGCGACCTGGGTCGACGACGAGGTCGATCGCACCATCGCGCGGCTCCTCCCAGGAGGGTCGCAGCCAGAGCCGCTCGCCGATCAGCAGCGGCTTGTGGAAGTCCTGCCAGCGGTCCGCCCAGTCGTCGGGAACCGTGGTCGCGACCAGCTCAACCAGGCCGTCGCCGGCCGCCACCTCGATCTCACCCAGCTCCGGCAGCTCCCCCTCGCCACCGTAGATCGCGTACTCGACGTAGCCGGGGCCACGCTCCTCCTCCACCCCGTTCGGCGCCAGAACCGTCAGCTCGGCCAGCACCTGCTCGGCCAGCTCGGGAACGCAGCGGACCGCCAGCCGGATCAACCGAAGGCTCTGCGTACGCGGGAAAAGAAGCTTCCCTCGTCGCCGTGCCGAGAGCGCAGGTTGCGTGCCTCCATCGTCTCGCCCAGCTTCTCCGCCATCTCGCGCTGCTCCTCCGAGAGCTCCTCCGGGACGATCACCTGCACCGCGATCACCATGTCGCCCGGTGGGCCGCCGTTGGCGCCCGGCATACCGTGTCCGCGCAGGGCGAACTGGCTGCCTGGCTGGATGCCGGCCGGAAGCTCGATCTCGCGCTCGCCCTCATGGCTCGGGACTTTGATCTTGGCTCCAAGCATCGCGTCGATCGCCGAGATCTCGACCGTGTGGATCAGATCCTGGCCGCGCATCGGCCCGCGCCTCACCTCGAAGCCGAAGTTGCCGCTGAAGAAGGCCTGGAAGATGTCCTCGACCGAGCTGAAGCCACCCGGCGCGGCGCCGGCACCGCGCAGACCCTCGTGGCCGTAGGCGTCGTAGGCACGGCGCCGCTCGGGGTCGGAGAGCACCTCGTAGGCTTCCGCGGCCGCCTTGAACTTCTCCTCCGCCTCGGGGTCGTGATCGTTGACGTCCGGATGCAGCTCGCGAGCGAGGCGGCGGAAGGCGGTCTTCACCTCGGCTTTGTTGGCGTCGCGGCCGACGCCGAGGATCTCGTAGTAGTCGCCGGGCATCAGCCGTAGACCGACTCGCAGTAGCGCGACAGCTCCCGCGCCGCGCCGCGGACCGAGACGATCGCGGTCGCGTAGTCCATCCGCAGCGGACCGACCACGCCAACCGAACCGAGATTCCGGTGAGCCAGGCCGTAGTTGGCGCCGACGACGCTGACCGAGCGCAGCTCCGGCTGCGGATTCTCGCCACCGATCCAGAGGAAGACCGAGCGCTCCTCCAGGGCTGAGCGCAGCATCCCGAGCACACCGGCGCGGCGCTCCAGCGCCGTCATCAGCCGGTCGGCGCGGGGCAGGTCGCCACGGTGGTCGTCGGAGAGGAGTCGCGAAGCGCCCTCCATGTAGAGGCTGTCCCCCGCTTCCTGCTCCAGGCCGGTGAACGCCGGACCGAGCGTGGCAAGAAAGCTCGACTCGGTCGGCCCCAGCTCGGGGTCGGCAAGGCGGTTGGCGATCATCCGCGCGCCGACCCCCATCCCGGCAAGGGACTCGTTGAGGTAGCTGGAAGCCCACTCGACCAAACCTGGATCGACTGGCCGGTCGAAGTCGAAGACGCGCTTGGCGATCGCGCCGGTCGAGGCGATCGCGATCGCCATCACCTTGGTCGGCTGCAGACGCAGCACCTCGACCCGGTGGATCGTCGCCGTGGCCGGAGCGGGCGCCGTGGCGAGTGCCATCAGGTCGGTCATCTGGGCAAGCGCGGCAGTCGTCTCCCGCATCGCCTCGTCGACCTCGCGCCGCAGCCGCGAGAGCTCCAGCTCGACCCCGGCGTCGGCCCTGGGCATTCCGGACTCGATCAGGCGGTCGACGTAGTAGCGGTATCCGACCTCAGTCGGAACCCGCCCTGCCGAAGTGTGCGGATGGTTCAGATACCCAGCCGCCTCGAGCCCCGCCAACTCCGCCCGCACCGTCGAAGGCCCCCACTCAATCTCGCGGCTCTCCGCAATCGCTTTCGAAGCAACCGGCTTCGCTGACGCGAGGTGTGCATCGACCACCAGCCGAAGAATCAGCCCTTGTCGTTCAGAAAGCATGGATGGAGTCTAGAAGCGCGAGCGGGTGGCCCTCCCCGCTCGCGTCCTAGCCCTACAGCGCTACTTCCGCCTCAGCGTTGCGAATCGTCTGGTTCTCGCCCTGCAGGGCGACCGTCTCGATCACGGCCCTGCCACCATCGACCGACTTGACGGTGCCGCGGACGACGATCTCCGTCTCGGGCGCACCCATGCCGCGGAACTGGACCGAAAGGCGTTTCATCGCCCGCGGGTCGCCGCCGACAGACGCTGCGTTTGCGCGAGCAACGAGGCCCATCATGTAAAGGCCGTGCAGGATCGTGTCAGGCAGCCCGACCGCTTTCGCAAACTCAGGGTCGATGTGGATCGGGTTGAAATCCCCCGAAGCGCCCGCGTAACGGTGCGGCAGATACTTGTCCGGCGTCACTCGCAGCTCGGCGATCTGGTCTCCCACGTTCAAACTCATTGGCGTCGCCCTCCCTCACTGCGCAGAGAATCAGATATGGATGCCTGTTCGGTCGGGCTCGGGGCCATCTCATATCCCCCTGACGATGTTGGTCCAGGTTCCACGCACTACTTGCTGCCCGTCCTGGTTGATCGAGTTGGTCTCGAAGACGTAGAAGCCCTTGCCGTCCTTCTCGTAGATCTCCAGGCACTTAGCGGCGGTCGTGATCTCGTCACCCGAGCAGGCCGGCTCGCCCCACTCGAACTGCTGGCCGCCGTGCACCATCGTCGCGAAGTTCATCGCCACCTCGGGGTCGAACATCGCCGGCGCGAGAGCCGGAGAGCTGTAGACGACACAGAACATCGGCGGTGCCACTACGTCGCGGTAGCCGGCGGCCTTGGCCGCCTCGCGGTCGAAATGCACCGGGTTCTCGATCCCGATCACCCGCGCGTACTCGCCGATCTTCTCCTTGCCCACCTCGTAAGTCGTGGAGGGCCATTCCTTGCCTATTGCCTCGGTCTTCATAGCCATGGGTCGGAAACCTATCTACTCGTCGATCTGGAGCACGGCCAGGAATGCCTCCTGGGGCACCTCCACGCGCCCGACCTGCTTCATCCGCTTCTTGCCCGCTTTCTGCTTCTTCAGCAGCTTGTTCTTGCGCGTGACGTCGCCGCCGTAGAGCTTCGCGGTGACGTCCTTGCGCAACGCCTTGACGGTCTCGCGGGCGAGGATGTTGGAGCCGATCGCAGCCTGCACCGGTACGTCAAAGAGCTGGCGCGGGATCGTCTTGCGCAGCCGCTCGACCAGCCGCTTGCCCTGCTCGTAGGAAAATTCGCGATGGACGATGATCGAGAGCGCGTCGACCTTGTCGCCGGCCAGCAGGATGTCGACCTTGACCAGGTCGGAGGCCTGGTTGCCGATCGGCTCGTAGTCGAGCGAGGCGTAGCCACGAGTCGATGACTTGAGCAGATCGAAGAAGTCGAGGACGATCTCGGCAAGCGGCATGTCGTAGCGGATCTGCACCCGCTGCGGGCTCAGATAGTGCATGTCGACGTGGGTGCCCCGACGAGCCTGGCAGAGCTCCATCACCGCGCCCACCTGCTCGGACGGAGAGATGATCGTGGCGCGTATGAAGGGCTCTTCGATCGCCTCGATCGTGCCCGGATCGGGCAGCTCGGTCGGGCTACGGACCTCCTTCGAGGTGCCGTTGGTCAGGTGGACCTCGTAGCGCACGTTCGGGGTCGTCGACAGCAGGTCGAGCCCGTACTCGCGCTCCAGCCGCTCGCGCACGATCTCCATGTGGAGCAGGCCGAGAAAGCCGCAGCGGAAGCCGAAGCCGAGCGCCTCCGAGGTCTCCGGCTCCCAGGACAGCGCGGCGTCGTTGAGGGCGAGCTTCTCGAGCGCGTCGCGCAGGTCTTCGAAGCGGTCGGTGTCGATCGGGAACAGCCCGCAGAAAACCATCGGGCGGACCTCGCGATAGCCCTCGAGCGGCTCGGCGGCCGGTCGCTCCTGCGCCGTCAGCGTGTCGCCGACCCGCAGCTTGGCGACGTCCTTGATGCCGGTGATCAGGTAGCCGACGTCGCCCGCGTCCATCCCCTGCACCCCGGTCATCGCCGGCCGGAAGAAGCCGATGTCGTCGATGTCCGCCTCGGTGCCGTTCTGCATCGCGAGGATCCGCTCGTGCTTGCGGAAGGAGCCGTCGACCATCCGCACGTAGGCGATCACGCCGCGGTACTGGTCGAACTCGGAGTCGAAGATCAGCGCCCGGGTGGGGGCCTCGGGCTCCCCTTTCGGGGCAGGGATCCGGTCGACGATCGCCTCCAGCACCTCGACCACACCCTCACCCGTCTTGGCCGAGATCCACAGCGCTTCCTCCGGGTCGCCCCCGGTGAGGTCGGCGATCTCCTGTGCGACCCGATCTGGCTCGGCGCCGGGCAGGTCGACCTTGTTGATCACCGGGATCAACTCCAGCCCGTTCTCGATCGCCAGGTAGGTGTTGGCGACGGTCTGCGCCTCGACCCCCTGGGCGGCATCGACGACGAGCAGGGCGCCCTCGCAGGCGGCGAGACTGCGCGAGACCTCGTAGGAGAAATCGACATGGCCGGGGGTGTCGATCAGGTGCAGGTGGTAGATCTGCCCGTCGGAAGCCGTGTACTCGACCCGCACGGCCTGGGCCTTGATCGTGATCCCACGCTCGCGCTCGAGGTCCATCGAGTCGAGCATCTGGGCCTGCATTTTCGTTGGATCGACGGCGCCGGTGAGCTCGAGGATGCGGTCGGCCAGGGTCGACTTGCCGTGGTCTATGTGGGCGATGATGCTGAAGTTGCGGATGTGGTCCATGGGCGTCGCAAGTATGGCGATCAGCCCGCGGGGCCCGTCGCCGCCGCCGGGGGGTGCCCTCCTGGTGCTGCGATCTGCTCCGGGCAAAGGGACGGTGTCCCGCTATGGGATAGGCCTCGCCCTCCGCAGACTCCGCACGGGCGGAGCACACCCCCCGATACCGGCGCCACCGCGGGAGACGCGCTAGTGACTACACGCCGATGGGTCCAGGGGCCCTTTCAGCTTGAAGACGACCGTTGGCGGCGTCTTTGAGATTGGGGTTGCCTGGGGGCCTTCGGTCCAGCGGGTCGTTGGTGGGTATGAGGGCTTGCCTGGTTCCACTCTGTCTCGGGAGGCGACTACGTAGTCGTAGTGCCCTTTGCTGAGGAGGCGGCGCCATTGTTGGCAGGTCGATGGGGCCACGAAGCCTCCGTGGGGCGCTTCTTCGCCTATGTACTGGACGTGGTTGGAGAGGTCGGTGCCGAAGAGGGAGTATTGGCGGGTCGAGGTGGTGGCGATGCGGGCGCCCGAGACGCCGTCGGCCCATTTGAAGGCGGCGTTGAGGCCGGGAGTGGCGAAGCTGGGGTTCGCGTAGCGGTTCTCGAGGTAGTGGCGCTGGACCGGGTAGCCGATCGCGATCGCGACGACGAGGAGCGCCAGGGCAACTGGCGCAAGTGGCCCGCGGGTCCTGTCACGGCGGCCCTCCCCCATGTGCTCGGACGCGCTTCGCGCGCCCTCCGCTATGGGGGTCCCCCGCCACCGCACCACCCGCGGGAGGAGCGCTACCGGCAGGACGGTCAAGCCCAGGACCAGAGCGGGAGCTAGGTAGCGCAGGCCGGATTCGAAGCCGCGGGCCATGCCGTCGGGGCCGGAGGCCGAGGTCGGTGCGATCAGCCAGGCGACGATCACTGCAAGCCCGGTGGCACCGGCGACCAGCAGCGCACTGTCGCGGTCGAGATTAGGTCCGGATGGCGATCCAAAGCTCGACCGCACTGGGAAAAGAGACAGGAGAAGGCCTACAAGGGCGAGAGCAACGAGCAGCGGCCAGAGGATCGTCAGGCCGCCGTGCAGCCCGGGCAAAAACCAGTCTGACCAGACGGAGCCGTCGGTCAGGTAGCCGAGCACGCTATGCCCTTCGCGCCCGCCAAGCGCCTGGTCGGGCGCAGGCAACGAGATCGGGCCGAGGTGATCGAACCAGGGCAACGGGTTGCCGGTGTGGATCAGGTTGCGCACGTACCAGTAACCGCCACCGGCCAGTGCAGCGAGGCCAGCTCCCGCAAGAGCTCGCCACCGCCTGCCGGCTGGCGCCGTCACTGCAAGCCCCAGGACGAGAACTGCAGCGGGTAGGAGAAAGTTGAGCTTGGTGCCCGCGGCTATACCCGCCGCCAGGCCGACAACGAGAAGGACGCCCGTGGAAAGACCAGCTTTTCTCTCTCTCCGCACCGCCCACGCATTGAGAGCAATCGCAACAGCAGCAAGTAGGAAGAAAATCCCGACGATGTCGTTACGAGCTTCGCCAGCTTGATCCGAGAGCACCGGCAGGCTCAAAGCAATCGCTCCCAATGCCAGTGACCACGGCGCAACTCGGTAGGGCCTCCCAATACACCAGCAAGCCAGGAGACATCCAACGAACCAGCCTAGGTTCAGCAGCGGGGAGAGCACGTCTCGCCCGAACGCCAACATCCCGGTTGCGTGGAAGATTTCGGCGTTCGCCGGGTAGAACCAGGCCAGGAACTGCGGCGCAATGAAGTGCAGATCCCAGGTATTCCCGCTCTGAAAGAACCCGGCGGCGAACGGCCCGTGGTACCAGGTCGAATCGAACCCGGTCATCCCCGTCATCAACTTCGACCTCACGTCGATGCCGAACTTCACAAGCGCTGCCCCAGCGAGGATCAATGCCATCAGTGTGACCACGCTCCAAGTGGGAGGGCGGGGGTATCCCTCTCGCACAGCGGCGTCCTCTTTTTCGCCCCGCCCACCCCCTCGGACGGCCGCCAATCCCCGTGGCGAAAAACCCAGCAAGCGAGAGGGATGCCACCGTCCTCCCCCAACCCCCAGCCGAAGTCCCGAGCCAACCACCGCAACAGCAACGAGATACGGGGCTGGCTCGAACACTCCGAAGCTGCCCAGAACCTCGGCAACCCAAATCAGCAAGGCAAGCGCCAGAACGGCGGTTCCCAGATGTGCCGGTGCCCCCGAGAAGCTGGGAAGTAAGCGTGCTCGCACTGCCGACGCGCCCAACGTGGCGAAGCCGGCGAGCAGGGCTATCTCGGCAACGCCCAGCAGATAGCGCGACAGGTCGAGCATCTAGCGGCGGCGGACTAGCCGCGTTATCTGCTCCAGCTCGGCAATGCGGAGCAGCTTTGCGATGCCCACGTAGACCAGGCCGCCCAGCGCCAGTGCCGTTCCCAGCGAGATGATCTGGCCTCCCAGGCCGCGGCCGAGGGCCTCGTCCAGAAGGTCCCAGACTCCAAACGACACCGCCCCAAGCGCCGCTGCCGCGAGAGCGATCCGCATGCCGGTGGAGAGCAGCCTGCCCAGCTCCATGCCGCCGAGCTCGCGGCGCAGGACGACCGCCTGTGCAAGCACGGCGACCGTGGTGCCGATGCCCGTACCGGCGACGATCCCGCCCGTGCCGAAGGGCTTGTAGAGAAGCAGGGCGCCGAGCGCCGAGACGATCAGGTCGAGGCCGGCGAGGCCGGTGGCCATCCAGGGACGCTGGAGGCTGAAGAAGGTCCGCGTCTGCAGCAGGTAGAGGCCGTTGGTCGGCAGCGAGAAGGCGAACCAGAAGAGGGCGGTGGCGACCAGGGTCGTCTGCTCGGGAGTGAACTCGCCGCGCTGGTAGACCAGCCGGATCATCGGCTCGGAGAGGACCAGGACCGCGGCTGCGGCGGGCAAGAGGACGAAGAGGATCTGGCGCATCCCGTTGGCCATCGTCGCCCGCAGGTTGTCGTGCTCGCCGCGGGCGGCGAAGCGGGCGAGGGTCGGGAAGAGCACGGTCGCGATCGCAACCGAGAAGATCCCTTGCGGCAACTGGTAGATCCGGAACGCCTTGTCGATCGCCGCCGGAGACTGCTCGCTGACCAGGCTGCCGAAGAGGCTGTTGATCAGCAGGTTGAAGTTGATCAGGCCGAGGCTGATCGTCACCGGCAGCATCAGCAGGAGGACGCGGCGCACGTCGGGGTTGCGCCACTCGAAGCTCCAGCCGAACTTGAACGGCGTATTGCGCAGATCGAAGGTGGGAATCAGCAGCTGCACCAGGGTGCCGGCGAGGATGCCGATCGCGTAGGCGTAGATCCGGTTCTGCCCGTGGAAGGCCGGGATCAGGAAGACCAGCACGGCGATGATCGTCAGGTTCCAGAACAGCGGCGAGATCGCGAAGGCACCGAAGCGGTCGTAGCTGTTGAGGATGCCGACGACGACGCCGCTCAACCCGAGCAGGATCAGGATCGGGAAGAGGACCTGGGAGAGGGTGACGGTGAGGTCGAGGATCGCCCCCTCGAAGCCGGGGGCGAAGAGCGGCATGATGACCGGCGCAAGCAGCACGAACATGGCCGTGATCGCGCCCAGCACGAGGGTGACCAGCAGCAACAGGGTCGAGGCGAGCCGGAAGGCCTCGCGGTAGTTCTTCTTCTCCAGCTGCTCGGTGAAGACTGGGACGAAGGCCGGCTGCAGCGCCGCATCGGCGAAGAGGGCACGAATCAGATTGGGAACCTGGAAGGCGATCGTGAAGGCGGACATCGGGCCGCTGATGCCGTAGTAGCCGGCGGCAACGATCTCACGGACGAGGCCGGCGATTCGCGAGGCGGCGGTGGCGAGGGAGAAGAAGGCCGTGGAGCGGGCGATGCGTCCGGAACGGGAGCCTGGAGCCGGCTCGCCGGAGCTTTCCTCGCCGGGCTCGAAGGCCTCGGCGGCCCGCAGTGCGGCGTCGGCGGCGACCGCTGCCTCCTCGCGATCGTCTCTGTCAGGTGCCCTGGGGGTCTCCAAGCTGGATCTCAGTCGCTATAGTCGGCGGCCGTCTGGGGGCTGGCTGGTGCCGCTTCCAGGCTCACGACTCATGGCCAACATAGCCTCACAAAAGAAGCGGATCCTACGCAGCGACCGCGAGCGAACCGAGAACCGGCTCCTGACGAGCACGGTCAAGACCTATTTCCGGCGGCTCGAAAGCGCCGTTGAGGGCGGCGATACGGCCGCGATAGAGACCGAGCACCGCGCACTGGTCTCGCGCATCGACAAGGCGATCCAAAAAGGCGCCATGCACAAGAACACCGGCGCGCGCAAGAAGGCAAAAGCCGCACGCATCGCGACTGCCGCAGCGAAGTAATCAGGCCGGCACGCCCGCCGCGGCGCGCAGCGCCAGGGTCAGCGCCAGCTCATCGCCGTAATCGGCGCCTCCGCGGCACCAGACCTCGAGATCGGCAAGCGCGATCATTGCCTCCCGCAACTCGCTCGCGTCGACGTTTTGAAGCCTGCGAACCAGTTGCTTGGCCGCATAGGGATGCATGCCGAGGCTCGACTCGACCTGCTTCGGTGGCATCCCCTCCTCCAGCATTGCCGCCGCCGCGCAAGCTTTGCGCAAGCGCGATGCGAGGCCGTAGATCAACCCGGTGACGTTCTCACCCTGCGAGATCAGCCGCTCGGCGATCCGCAGCGCGGCCGCCGCATCGCGCTCCAGCAACGCGTCGGACAGTGCCCACACGACCGCCTCTGAGGTATCGGCGATCATCTCGCCCAGATCGGCAGCGTCCACCGTCCCGCTCTCTCCCGCCCAAAGCGCGAGGCGTTCCAGCTCGTTGTGGAGGCGCTGCGGATTCGCCCCCATGCGATCGACCAGCATGCGTGCCGCCGCCGGGTCGAGGCGGAAGCCGAGCTGCTCTGCGTCGGCGATCAGCAACCGCGGCATGTCCCTCGCTTTGGGAGCCTCGAATTCGTGGATCTCCCCTTGGGCCGCCTTGACCGCGTGGACCAGCTTCGCCGGCGCCTTCCCCCGCGCAATCAGGACGATACTGAGATCGGGAGGTAGTCCGGCAATCGCCGCCGCCACCGCTTCCAGCTGCCGGTCGCGCCAGCGCTCCACGCCGTCGGCGAGCAGGTAGCGACGGGATTCCGTCAGCGACATCGCCGGGATCGAGCCCAGCAGAGCCTCGTGGTCAGGCGCCCCCCGACCCTCGCCGGGCTCGAAGACCTGCAGCGAGGCGACTCCCCCGTCGCGCTCTGCCCGCGCCCGCAGGCGTGAGCGCGTTGCGTCGATCTTGGCCCCATCGGTGCCGGCGATCAGATAGAGGGGGCGCATCTCCTCGGCCATGAGCCGCCGAGTCTAGATGCCGGCCCGGAACGGCCCGCTACCAGTGACCGTGGCCGTAACCGTGGCCGCCGCCGTGACCCCATGACGGCGCATGTGCCTGTCCGTCGTCGGATTCATCGGGGGCATCGGCTTCTGGCGGAGGCGTTTCGCCCGGGGTGGGTGCCGTTTCGGGACTTTCGCTCGATTCGGGGGTGTCCGAATCTTCCCCGCCCCCCGAGTGGCCGTGGCCATGGCCGTGGTTCGTACCTCCGCCGGAGTGATGGCCGTGATCGTGTTCGTCGCCTTCGTCGGTGGCCGGCGGAGTCTGCGAGGGGATCGGAGCTTCCGGCGTAGTTTGAGCCACCTGACCCGGAGGTGGGGAGGCGGAACTGGCGACCGGTACCGCTGCCGCTGCGGGTTCGGGAGCCGGGGCGGGCTGCTGAGCGACCGGAGCCGGATCCGGGATCGGGCCGCTGGCCGGGCTGCCACCGGCCGGGTCCCTCGGAGTTGGGTGGGCGGCGACAAGACCTGCGGTCTGGGGGGTCTGCGATCCAACCAGCGCGGTGGTCCGGCTTGGGCGCGGGCCCGGCTTGCCCGAAGAGACTCCCGGGCTCGCCTGGTTCGTCGCGCCAGAGGTCGTCGAACGGCCCTGCCCCCTTGCCGTCGCCGCGACCGTGGCGTCACCAACCGCCTGATGCTTGCTTTCAACGCCCGGGATCGGGGCTCCGGCGATCAGTGGCCAGTCCTGGTTGAGCGCCAGGGCGACCATCGCCAGGCCGATCGCGGCGGTGACGCCGAGCAGTGCCAGCGACGTGCTGCGGGTCCGCTCGAGCAGCCCGTCGCCGAGGACACTCGCCCTGGCGACGGATCGCAGCGACCGCTGTCCATGTTTGGAGAGCACCGATACGCCCATCGGCGGCCGCGAACCAATCGACAAGGCCGCGACGCCAGTAACCCCAATATCGATTCGTTGATTCGTCCATGTCGGCAGGCAAGCGCTTACCCGCAGGCGAGAGCTCAGCCGCCGTCGCTATTCACGCGAACCGAGTTACCGACCACTTCGAGCACGACGGCTCCGTCGCGGTCGGTGCGCAGGGTGGGGACGCCGTGGGAGGCAAGTGTCGCGAGAGTGGCCGGAGTCGGGTGGCCGAACGGGTTCCCGGCGCCGACCGAGATCACCGCGAGGCGGGGCCGGGTGCGATCGAGCAGATCGCCGAGCCCGGCATCGTCGCTGCCATGGTGGGCGATCTTGAGCACATCTATCGGGCCGGGTTCGATCGGGGTCGTTTCCGCCTCTGCATCGGCGGTCAGCAACATCGAGAAGCGGCGCCAGCGGGCAAGCATGACCAGGGCCAGCTGGTTGGGGTCTTCACCGGCGTGCGAGCCGACCAGCAACTCGGCCGGTGGCCAGAGCACGTCGAGCCGCAACCCACCCGCCCGCAGCTCGCTTCCACTGGCAAGGCGGCGACGAGGAACCTGCGCGGCGTCAACCTCGGCCAGGGTCTGTCCTCGCAAGACCCCGTAGAAGAGGCGCCCGACCGGGAAGGCGCCGAGCAGATCCCGGACCCCGCCCGCGTGGTCCGATTGATCGTGGGTGACGATCGCGGCGCCGAGCCGGGTGACCCCGGCGGCGCGCAGCTTCGCCGCGAGGCCATCTCCAGGCGGCCCACCATCGACCAAGATGGCGGGCGCGCCCCGTGACTGCAGCAGGATCGCGTCGCCCTGCCCGACGTCGAGGACGGAGATCCGCAGGCCCGCAGACGGAGCAGGGGCCGCATCGCGGGCTGCTGCAGCGGCCCCCCACGCAAGCCCGAGAACACCTACACCCACCAGGCCCACGGCCAACGCCAACGCAACACGCCGCCGGCGGAAGGCGAGCACCGTTGCTGCCGCAATCGACACATACGACGCAACCAGCCCGCCTACCCCTAGCCGTATGTGCAGGTAGGCCCAGCTCGGACGGCCGCACCAGGCAGCCACCTGGGCGATGTAGGCGAGCAGGAGGGAATTGACGGCGTTGAGCGCTCCGACCGGCAGACCGGGCACTTGGCCGGCCGCGGCGGCCAGCATTCCCAGCCACATCGCCGGCGCCACCGCGGGCAGTGCCAGCAGGTTGGCGACAAGCGTCATGGTCGATATCGCTTCGAAATGGAAGGCGATCAACGGTGCCGTGGCAAGCGTGGCGGCGATCGTCATCGCCGCCCCCTCGACCAGAGGGCGGCGCCAGCCGCGCGTACCGATCCTCATCGCAATCCCGGCCCGCAGCGGCTCGGCAAGCAGGAGGATGCCGAGCACCGCTGCGAAGCTGAGCTGCCAGCCGACGTCGCCCGCGATCCCGGGCTCGAGGACGAGCAGAACCACCGCCGCGAACACCAGCGCGTAGAAGCGCGAGGTGCGGCGACCGGCCAGGGTCGCCAACGCGCTCAGCGCGCCCATGATCCCCGCGCGCTGGATCGACGGACCGGCACCGGCCAGCGGCACATAGACGGCGATCAGGCCGAGCACCCAGAGCAGACGGGTGCGGAGCGGCAACCCGAGCGCCGCCAGGACCGGCATCGCCAGCAGGACCAGCAGCGCCACGTTCTGCCCCGATACGGCAAGCAGGTGACTCAGCCCGGCGCGGCGGAAGTCTTCCGTCGTCGCCTTGTCGATCTGCTCGTCCTCGCCGAGTACGAAGCCACGCGCCAGCGCCGCCTCCCGCGCCGGCATTCCCTGGCCAAGCCCCACCTCGGCACGGGCGCGGATCTCGGCGCTGTGGGAAAGCGCCAGCAGGATTGCTGCCGCGACCAGCAGAAGCGGCACTGACAGGCCCCTGAGGCGCACGGCATTAGGGCTGCAGCCGGGCCCGCAGCGATTCCATCGTCGCCGGACCGATGCCGCTCACCCGGTCGAGCTGGTCGACCGAGGCGAGACCGCCGTGCTGGTCGCGGTATTCGACGATCTTGGCGGCGGTCACCGGGCCGATGCCATCGATCGTGTCGAGCTGCTCGACGCTGGCGCTGCCGAGGCTGATCGGGCCGTCTTCCGCCGTGGCGCCGGCGGTCGCGATCGATCCACCCGGCCCCCGCTCGGGCACCATCACCTGCTGCCCGTCGGCAAGGCGCGCGGCACGATTGATCCCTTCGAGCATTGCCCTGCCGGCCGCCCCACCGGCGCGTTCGATCGCATCGACGACACGTGCCCCGGCCGGCAGCCGGTAGACCCCAGGTCGGCGAACGGCCCCGGCGACGTCGACCACGATGTCGGAGCCGGCGCCGCTTTTCAGGCTGAAACCGCCGGAAGCGCTCGGACTCGAGGCTGCAGCCGCAGCTGCCGGGGCGCCACCGCTCTCGGCGCGGATCGCCCGCGCCCCGACCAGCAGGAGAGCGATCGCGACGGCGCCGTAGACGAGGACCTGAGACCGCGAAAGCTCTGGCATGGACCGCAGCGTCGCCGATCCGAACGCACGCGTGGCGCGCTAAATCGAAAAAATCAGCTACAAGTTTTCGTCGTCGTCGTAGCCGGCCACCTCGGCAAGCTGATCGCTGTAGAGCTCGGCCGCCGCAACGGGAGGCGACTGCACCGAGACGCAGGCCAGCCCCTCCTCGCCGTTGTTGGCGATCGAGTGGTCGGTGGCGGGTGGGACGAGGATCAGATCGCCCTCCCCCACCCCCTGCGTGTCGCCGGCGACGGACATCGTGCCGGCTCCCCGCACGACCACGTAGACCTGCTCGGCGCCCTCATCGGAGCGCAGGGTCTGCTCGGCGCCGGCGGGGATCTCCAGCCAGGTCACCGACATGTTGCGGGCTCCGAGCTGCCCCGCGTCCATCAATGCGTGGTAGCGAAGCCGGTGCCACTCCTCGGCGGGAGCTTCTGACAGGCGCCTGACGAGCATCGGCGGGCTTTGTACCAGAAAAGGCCGTGAAAACCGGAATGGACGTCCTCAGCGGACGACCAAATTGACCAGTTTGCCCAGGACCACTATCTCCTTGACTACGTCCTTGCCGTCGAGGTAGTGCCGCACCTTCTCGCTCTCTCGGGCCAGCGCGAGCAACTCGGCCTCAGACGCGTCAGCGGCGACCTCGATCCGGTCGCGCAGCTTGCCGTTGACCTGGACCACGAGGGTGACCGTGTCGCTGGTCAGCAGGTCGGGGTCGGCGAGCGGCCATGGGTTCTCCCAGAGACGCCCTCCCTCCAGCTGCTCCCAGATGTCGGCACCAAGATGTGGGGCAAAGGGAAAGATCAGCGAGGCCGCCGTTGCCGTCGCGAAGCGCACCGCTGCGTCGCCGTCGGGTTCGCCGTAGAGGCCGTCCTTGAGCCGGTAGGCCTCGTTGACCAGCTCCATAACCGCGGCGATCGCGGTGTTGAACTGAAAGCCGCGCTCGAAGTCGCGGCTCACCTTGTCGATTGCCCAGTGGGCCTTGGCGAGCAGCTCGCGCGCGTCGCCCTTCACGGCGCCGCCCGGCTCTGCCGCCCCGGTCCGCTCCGCGACCTCGCCACAGAGGCGCCAGAGGCGGGAGAGGAAGCGGTTGACACCCTCGACCCCCTCGTCGGACCAGTCGCCACCGCGCTCCGGCGGGCCCATGAAACAGACGTAGGTGCGGGCGGTGTCGGCGCCGTAACGCTCGACGTACTCGGCCGGGCTAACCGTGTTGCCCTTCGACTTCGACATCTTGGCGCCGTCGCGGGTGATCATCCCCTGGGTAAAGAGGTTGGCGAACGGCTCCTGCACCGAGAGGTGGCCGAGGTCGGCGAGCGCCTTGGTGAAGAAGCGTGCGTACATCAGGTGCAGGATCGCGTGCTCAACGCCGCCGATGTACTGGTCAACCGGCAGCCAGTGGTCGGCCACAGCCTGATCCCAGGCCGCCTCGGAGTTACCCGCATCGAGGTAGCGGATGAAGTACCAGGAGGAGTCGACGAAGGTGTCCATCGTGTCGGTCTCGCGTCTGGCTGCGGCGCGACAGCGTGGGCACTCGGTCGCGACCCAATCCTCGGCGGCGGCAAGCGGGCTGCGACCCTGTGGCGCGTAGTCGTCGATCTCGGGCAGCTCGACCGGCAACTGATCGTCGGGCACGGGGACGATGCCGCACTCTTCGCAGTAGACGACCGGGATCGGGGCACCCCAGTAGCGCTGGCGCGAGACGAGCCAGTCGCGCAAGCGGTAGTTGACGGCCGATTCGCCCCGACCGTCCTCCTTCAGCCAGGCGACGATCTCCTCGTAGGCCTCGCGATTGTGCTTGCCGTCGAAACGACCCGATGCGGTCATCGGACCGTCGCCGGGATACGGGAGCCCCTCGTCGTCGCGGGCGAGCTCCGGGTCGGAGCCCTCGATCACCCGCTTGATCGGCAGCTCAAACGCCTTGGCGAACTCGTAGTCGCGGCTGTCGTGGCCTGGCACCGCCATGATCGCCCCGGTGCCGTACTCCATCAGCACGTAGTCGGCGACGAACATAGGGATCCGCTCGCCGTTGACGGGGTTGACGACGCTGCGACCGAGCGGCACGCCGGTCTTGGCGCGGCCCTCGTCGCCACGATCCTCGACCGACTCGCGGGCGACCTGGTTGACGTACTCGTGCACCGCCTCCTCGGCTGGCGTGCCGGCGATCAGGCGCTCGAGCTCGGGGTGCTCGGGGGCGAGGACGAAGAAGGTAGCCCCGAACAACGTGTCGGGACGGGTGGTGAAAACGGGGAAGTCGAGGTCGAGCTCCTCGCAGCGGAAAGTCACCTCCGCTCCCTCCGAGCGGCCGATCCAGTTGCGCTGCATAGTGACCACGTGCTCGGGCCAGGACTCGAGCAGGTCAAAGTCGGCGAGCAGCCGCTCGGCGTAATCGGTGATCTTGAAGAACCACTGCTCGAGCCGGCGCTGTTCGACAGGCGTGCCGCAGCGCTCGCAGCGGCCGTCGACGACCTGCTCGTTGGCCAGCACAGTGGCGTCCACCGGACACCATTGAACTGGTGCCTCGTCGCGGTAGGCGAGCCCCTTCTCGAAGAGGCGCAGGAAGATCCACTGGGTCCAGCGGTAGTACTCGGGCGTGTGAGTGCCGAGCTCACGCGACCAGTCGATCGAGATTCCCCACTCGCGGAACTGGCGCCGGAAAGACTCGATCGAGCGCTCGGTCGCCTCGCGTGGAGGCTCGCCGGTTTTGATTGCGTTGTTCTCGGCCGGCAGGCCAAAGGCGTCATAACCCATCGGGTGGATCACCTCAAAGCCGCGGCGGCGGCGGAAGTGGGCGATCGCGTCGCCGACCGCGTAGCACTTGAGGTGGCCGACGTGGGGCTCGCCCGAGGGATAGGGCAGCATCTCCAGCACGTAGGACTTCGGCTTGGCCTCGTCGAAGCCAGGCTGCCCCGGGTTCGGGACCTCCCAGGTCTTCTCCTCAGCCCAGAGCCGCTGCCACTTCGCCTCGATCGCCTTGGGGTCGTAGCCGGCCATTGGCCGCGATCTTATGAGTCAGACGACCGGAGAGAGAGCTTCCAAGATGTGGGGCCAAACATAGACCTCGATCGTTGCCGCCGCGACGAGCGTCGGGATCGCGATCGCGACGGTGAGGAAGGTGGCCGCGAGAAGCTGGTTCCACTCGCCGCGGCGGCTGGCGATCAGCCAGGCGGCAAGGGGGAGGAAGAGGGCGGTCAGCTCGGGGATGGCGTGCGGCAACACCGTGAGGATGAGCACTGCGTGGGAGATATGCAGCTGATAGGCGATCGTCGAGCCCTGGAAGCCGAGGTAGAGGGCCTGGGTGGAGAGCGAGAAGAGCGTCACCGCCGCGACGAAGAGAATCGCGAACTGGCCCGCCTTGACGTGGACCCAGCGCGAGATGCCGCTGCGCTGGGCGGCTGCGATCGGCATCGAGGCACCGGCGATGAAGCCGGCGACGCAGGCGGTCGCGTGCAGAGCCAGCACCAGCGAGTTGCGCCAGAGAATCGGCAGCAGATCGCCAGGTTCCTGTGGTTCGGTAAGACCGGGCAGGTGAATCGGGGTGATGTCGGGCGTCAGCATGCCCGAGACCACCAAGACCGCACCCAGCAGGGACAATGCAATCGCGAGGCCGAGGGCGAGCCAGCTGCGCAAAACCGCCCACGGATGCCCGTTCCAAGCCTCAAGGGTATTCCGCGTGTCCCGCATGCCGTGCGAGAACACGTGCTCGTTGGCGCTGTTCATCGCCTGATCATCGGCAATCGAGAGTCGGCGATTGAGCGAAGTAGGCTGCGCCGGTGATCGTCCTCGTCATCCTGTCGATCGCCGCGATCAGCTGGCACTTCTCGGACGCCGTTCTCGTACCCGACCACTCCAGCCCCGCCGCAAAGGTGGAGGTCGAGCGAGTCGGACCGGGGCGGATCGTGCTCGAGCGCAGCGAAGACACCGAACGGCCCGGCACCTATGGGCTCGAATGGGCGGGTGGACACGCGATCGCCGGTGACATCGTCGAGGTCGATGCCGACACCGTCATCCGCCGGCTACGTGCCGTCCGCGGTTACCTGGTCCCCGGCATGGATGTCGGCGTCGAAGCCGACGTCTACGTCGGCGATCCCCGACAGGCGCTGGGCATTCCCTTCGCCGAAGTAGACGTGCCCGACGAGCTTGGGCCGATGGCCGCCTGGTCGATCCCCGGGCGCAGCCGCACCTGGGCGATCGTCGTACACGGCATCAACGGCATGCCCCAGCTCGGCCTGCGCATGGTCCCGGCGCTGCGCCGCGCCGGCCTGTCGAGCATGCTGATCACCTACCGCGAGGATCTCGGTGCCCCACCCAGCCCCGACGGCTTCCACCACATGGGCTTGACCGAGTGGCGCGATCTCGAGGCCGCTGCGCGCTACGCGCTCACCCACGGGGCCCGCCGCCTCGTCCTCGCCGGCTACTCGATGGGTGGCGCGATCGTGGCGCAATTCATGGAGCGTTCGCCGCTGGCCTCGCGTGTCGTCGGCCTCGTCCTCGACGCGCCGGCCCTCGACTGGAGGCGGATCCTTGAATTCAACGCCACCCGATTGGGATTTCCGGCCTTCAGCGCTCTGCCGCTCGAGTGGACGATCGGGGCTCGCATCGACGTCGACTGGGACAGTCTCGACGCCCTCGAGCACACGGACGACTTTCACCTGCCGATCCTGCTCTTCCACGGCACCGACGACAAGGTCGTGCCGATCTCGCTCAGCGAAGACTTCGCCGCGGCGCTGCCCCGCTGGGTCACCTTCTATCGCGTGCCCGCCGCCGGCCACGTCGAGTCCTGGAACGTCGCCCCCCGAAGCTACGAACATCGCCTGACCGCATTTCTCTCACATCTGCCGGGTGAACTAATCCGGGCCAGGGCGGGTAACCCTGGCCAAGAGCAATCGTCATCAAACAGGCCATGAGCCACGCCGAAGGAGAACGCATGTCGCACCGCATAGCCAGGATCTTCGCCCTCTCGACTGTCAGCGCCGCTCTCGCCATCGGCGGCCTCGGAGCCAGCACGGCGAGCGCCGGTCGCGATCACCCCGAGGACGGCCCGCACCGGGGCGGCCACCATCACTGCAAGGGCCTCAAAGGCAAAAAAAGGCAGAACTGCGAGAGGCATCACCACGGGGAGCACGGTCCCAACCACACCTAGGCTTCCGCTCTACCGGCGTCGGCTGCGGAGGTTTCTGACCCCCACGCTCGCGACAAATTAAGCGGGCACAGATCCCCCGACAAAGAGCGCGCAGCTCTCCAGGGAATCGCACCCACAGGTGCTCGCAGCGGTGAGCCAATCACGCATCGCCTGCGCTCGCTCGATCAACACGTCGACCTCGGGAAGCTTGCGGGCGGCCAGCGCCTGTAGTTGCTCGTGGGCGGGGGCGCCTTGGTCGATGGAGTCGAGTAGCGCGCCGACCTCATCGAGCGAGAACCCGGCCTGCTTGGCAACGTCGATGACCCCCAACCGCCGAACGGTGTCGGTGGTGAAGCGCCGTTGCCCGCCGACGCGCTCGGCCTGCGGCAGAAGGCCGTTACGCTCGTAGAAGCGAATCGCCGAGATGTTGACCTTGGCCTTCTCGGCGACTTCCCCGATGCTGAACGCTGCGTCCGTCATTTCAAATTTCTCCTTGACCTAAACCTTGGTTCAGGTTCAACACTATCGGGAGCAAGTAGTCCACCTTCAAGGAGGCCAAGCAATGACCGATCAAAAGCCAATCGCCTGCTCACTCGGGGCGAACGACCTGCAACGGCGCCTCGATGAGATCGCCGAGCTGAGCGCCGTAAGCCTGATCGCCCGCGACACCGAGAACGGGAAGCACAGGCTGCGCTTCCGCTCCGACCCGACGACGCGCCGCCGCCTCGATGAGATCGTCGCCGCCGAGGCCGAGTGCTGCTCGTTCCTCGACCTCGAGCTGGCCGAGCGCGGAGGCGAGGTGGTCCTGACCCTGACCGCGCCCGACGATGGCCAAGTCGTCGCCGACGAGCTTGCCGCTGCCTTCGCGGGCGGGTCCAGTTGAGCGGGATCGGCTCGGACTGCGACGATCCGGCCGTGACCGGAAAGTCGATCGCCCTTTTCATCGCCGCGGCGATCGCCGAGATCGGCGGCGCCTACCTGGTCTGGATCGGCCTGCGTCAGGAAAAGGGGGCGCTGTTCGTAGCCCTCGGCGTGATCGCCCTCGGTCTCTACGGCGTCGTCGCCACGGCGCAGCCGAGCAATGAGTTCGGTCGCGTCCTCGCCGCCTATGGCGGCGTCTTCATCGTCGGCTCGCTGGCCTGGGGCGTGGCCTTCGACGCCTTCAAGCCGGACCGCTACGACCTGATCGGTGCGGCAATCTGCCTGATCGGCGTCGGCACGATCATGTACGCGCCTCGGTAACACCCAGCTTCTACCCTGATCGATTGCGTGGGGGATGGAGCTAGTGGGGCTCGAACCCACGACCTCCTGACTGCCAGTCAGACGCTCTTCCAGCTGAGCTATAGCCCCGCAGGATGCTGAGTTTAGAGGTTTGAGTGACGCCGACGGAAGCTACGCGGCGCGCTGCTCGGGGTCCTGATCGTCGTCCACGTCAAGGACCAGGTTGTCGTCAGCAGTGCGGCGGATGTTGAAGTCGAAGGGAGCGTTCTCTTCCAGCTCGCGGAGGAGATCGACGGGCTCGTCGAGCCGCATCGAGAGCGTCGCGCGGCCCTCGGAAAAGCGCTCGACCGAGATCTCAGATGCACCGAGGCGGCCGACCGCGTTTTCGAAGCCGACCAGCTGCGAGAAGTCCCCAAGCGGGCCGATCTCGAGCTTGATCAGGCCCTCGAAAAGTTGTCCGAGGGCAGCCTCGGCGCCGGCGGGGGCCACCTGCCCGGCGCCGTTCGTCGAGCTTTCGTGGACCTCGGTGAGCTCCTGCGTGCGCCGGCTTACCTCAACAGCCTCGCGTAGCGCCTTCATCCGGATCCGCGTCGCCTGCCCGCGTGCCTGCGACTGGATCTCCTCCAGCCGCTCGGAGACCGCATGCAGGGAGACGATGCTGCGCTCGTGGCGCTCGTCGGCCTCCCGCAATCGCTCGATCAGGCTGCGGATCTCGCGCTCGCGCTCGATAACCATTCCCGAGAGCGACGCCAGTTCGGCATCCGCGGTGGACGCGTGGTGCTCGACGGCGGAGATCGCCGCGTCGCGCGCAGACATAGCCGCGTCGACTTCGTCGCGGCGGTAGCCCAGCAGCGCCCGCTTGAAGCTAGCCATGCGCGGCACCGTAAAGGTGCCCTCGGACGCCATCCTGTGGCAGTTGCAACTCGAGCCGCGGCGCCTCGCGCCAGAGGTCCTCGAGCTGGTAACGCTCCCTTTCCTCGGCGGTGAAGACGTGCAGGACGGCGTCAAGGTAGTCGAGCACGATCCAGCCGGCCACCCCCTCTCCGTCGACCCCACCGGGCAACAATTCGTGCTCCCCCTTGAGGCGCAACTTGACCTCGTCGACTATTGCCCGTGCCTGGCGTTCGTTGCGTGCCGTGCAGATCACCAGGAAGTCCGTATAGGCAGCGAGGCCGCGCATGTCGAGGACGACGATCTCGGTCGCCCCTTTCGAGTCGGCCAGCTCGGCCAGCCGCCGGGCCAGTGCGTCGGACTCGAGCCCGCTCACGAGTAGATCCCCTTCTCCTCGATGAACCGTGCTACGGCCTCCGGCACGAGGTAGCGCAGCGGCCTGCCGGCCGCCGCCCGCTCGCGCACGGCGGAGGAAGAGACGCCGAACTGGGGCATCTCGAGCATCGTCGCCTTACTCTCGGCGCTGACGCCGCGCATCACCGCGCCCACATCGGCCTCGGATATGCCCGAGCGCCGGGCCACCGCCAGCCGCGCCAGCTCGACCACCCGCTGCGGCTCGCGCCAGCTCTCGAACCCGACGGCGGCATCCGCACCCATTACGAATACCAAGTCCGGTTCTTCCCTTTCGCGTGCAAGCAATTCCAAGGTCTCATACGTGTAGGACGGCCCTTCGCGCCCGACCTCCAGCGTGGAGACGGTGAAGCGCGGGTCGTCGGCGGCGGCGAGCCGCGTCATCGCCAGCCGCAGCTCCCGGCCGGGATCGTCGTGTATTCGCTTGTGCGGCGCCTCGCCGGTCGGCACCAGCACGACCTCGTCGAGCCCGAGCTGCCAGAGCGCCTCCTGGGCAAGCGCCAGGTGCCCCAGGTGGGGTGGGTTGAAGGCTGAGCCGAGGACGCCGATCGCGGGACGAGCGCCGTCGGTCCCGGGAGCGCTACTCACGCACTTGGCCGTCGCCGCGGACGACGTACTTGTAGGTGGTCAGCTCGCGCAGGCCGATCGGGCCGCGGGCATGGAGCTTCTGGGTCGAGTTACCGATCTCCGCCCCCATCCCGAACTCGAAGCCGTCGGTGAAACGGGTCGAGGCGTTGGTGTAGACGACGGCGGCGTCCACCTCGGCGGCGAAGCGCGCGGCTGCGTCGTCGGAGCGGGTGACGATCGCCTCGGAGTGACGGGTGCCGTGGCGGTTGACGTGATCGATCGCCTGGTCGAGCGAGTCGACGACGGCGACGGCAAGCTTCAGGTCCAGGTACTCGTTGTCCCAATCGTCGCCGCCGGCTGGGCCGACCTCGACTCCGCCGGCGGCTGCCCGGGCGCGCTCGTCCCCAACCAGCTCGACACCGGCGCCGTGCAGCTCGGCGAGGGTCCCAGGCAGGAACTCCTCCGCAATCGCCACATTGACCAGCAGCGTCTCGGCCGCGTTGCAGACGCCGGGGCGCTGCGTCTTCGCGTTGACCGCGATCCGTCGCGCCATCTCGAGATCGGCGTCGGCATGAACGTAGACGTGGCAGTTGCCGGCCGCGGCGAAGATCACCGGCACCGTGGCGACGTCCTTGAGCGCGTTCTTCAGGCCTTCTCCGCCGCGCGGGATCAGCAGATCGACTGTCTCCTCCTGGGTTGCCAGCTCGGCGAGGTCCTCGTGACCTCCCCCGGCCAGGAGCACCGCCGCGTCCGCCGGCAGCCCGGCCTCTTCGAGCGCCTCGCGCACGATCGCCGCCAGCGCCCCGTTGGTGCGCTCTGCGTAGTGGGAGCCACGCAGGACGATCGCGTTGCCGCTCTTGATCGTCAGCGCCGCGCAGTCGATCGTCACGTTCGGGCGCGCCTCATAGACGACCGCGACGACCCCGAGCGGAACCCGCAGCTTGGTCAGATCCAGACCGCTCTCCAGAGTCTTGCGGTCGAGCACCTCGCCAACCGGATCGTCCAGCCCGACGACCGCCCGGACGCCGTCGGCCATGGACGCGACCCGCTCGGCGCTCAGCGCCAACCGATCCCGCAGCGCCGGAGTGAGCCCTTCGGCGCGCTCATCGGCCAGATCGGCGGCATTTGCCTCGAGCACGCCCCCGACCCGTTCGCCAAGCAGTCGTGCGATCGCCTCCAGCGCCGCTTCCTTTGTCGCAGTCGGCGCAGCGCCCAGCGCACGCGCCGCCCGCTGCGCCGCAGCACAGGTTTCGGCGACGGTTTTCGTCGTGACAGCCATCAGCGCTAAGGGTAACTGGCGGAGGTCGGGTGCCCGGCGCTACAGCAACACGAACCGGTCGCGGTGGATGACCTCATCCGCTGCGTGGGGAAGAAGCTCGCGCACCCGGTCGGTCTTCAACCCGATCACGCCGGAGAGCTCGTGCGAGGCGTAGTCGACGATTCCCTTGCCGATGATCGCGCTGTCGGTCGCGACCTCGACGGCGTCGCCAGCCTCGAAGTTTCCGTCGACCGCCGTGATGCCGACAGGCAGCAGGCTCGAACCGCTCTCGCGCAGCACGCGCGCCGCGCCTTCGTCCACGGTCACTCGACCCCGGGCTGACTTGGCGTATTTGAGCCAGAGCTTGAAGCTCGACGCCTTGCCGGGCTGGGCGGCGAAGCGCGTGCCGGCCGCACCGCCACTGGCGGCGGAAAGCAGCGTTCGTGGTTTCGTCCCGTTGCAGATCGTCGCCGGGATTCCGGCCTCGGCCGCCATCTCCGCCGCCGCGACCTTGCTGCGCATCCCGCCCGAGCCGAAGGCGGAAGTTCGATCGCCGATCTCCATTCCGACCAGCTCGTCAAAGTCATCGACCGACGCGATCAACTCGGCGTCCGGGTTGGCGCGCGGATCGCCGCGGTGCAGGCCGTCGACATCCGAGAGCAGCACCAGCAACCGCGCGCCGAGCAGGATCGCGACCTGGGCGGCGAGGAAGTCGTTGTCGCCGAAGGTGATCTCGTCGGTCGCGGTGGTGTCGTTCTCGTTGACCACCGGCACCACTCCCCAGTCGATCAGCCGGCGCAGCGTCTGGCGGGCGTTGAGGTAGTTGGTGCGTGCCGCGATGTCGGCCGCCGTCAGCAGCACCTGGGCGGAGCGAGTTCCCCCCTTGGCGAGCCGTGACTGGTACGCCCGGAAGAGATCGCCCTGGCCGACGGCGGAGGCGGCCTGCAGCTCGTCCATCGCCCGCGGGCGCACCGGCAGGTCCATCAGCCGCATGCCGCGGGCGATCGCGCCCGAGGTGACCATCGCAACCCGCTCTCCCGCCTGCTCAAGCTCGGCCACCTGCGCGCAGACCGAGTCGAGCACGTCCTCGCGCAGCTCGCCGTCGTCGGCGGCGACGATCGAGGAGCCGAGCTTGACGACCAAGGTCATGCGGCAAGTCTATGAGCGGCAAGCGGCGCCGAGGCGTGCCCGCACTCAGCCCGCGAGCCACTTCCTCACTCGAGTGGGCGCGCCGAGGCCACCGAGGTCACCCGCATCGCGAATCCGTTCAGCCGCCCCTGCCATCGCCTCTACGGCTGCCCAGGCGAGACTGCCGCCGACGCTGATCCGCTGGGCGCCCGCCTCGACGATCTCGGCGACAGACAGCCCCGGGCGGGCGAGCACGTTCACCGGTTTGCCCACCGCCTCGCAGACGGCTCGGATCTCCTCGACGTCGCGCAGGCCCGGTGCGAAGAGCACGTCGGCTCCGGCATGCTCGTAAGCCTGAAGGCGGGCGATCGTGTCGTCGAGGTCGGGGTTGCCGCGGATGTGATTCTCGGCGCGGGCGGTGAGCGTGAAGGGAAAGCCCAGACCGTCGGCCGCCCGGCGAGCCGCCTCGATCCGCTCGACCGCGTGGCCGAACGGATAGATCCCGTGCTCGGCCCCGTAGTCCTCGATCGAGCCGCCGACCGCTCCCGCCTCCGCCGCCCGGGAGGCCGCCCGAGCCGCATCCTCGGGATCGGGACCGAAGCCGTTCTCGAGGTCGACTGACAGGGGCAGGCTCGTCGCTCCGTCGACCAGGCGCACGTGCTCGACGAGCTCGTCGAGCGTGACACCGCCGTCCGGCCGGCCGAGCGTGAAGGCGAAGCCCGAGCTGGTCGTCGCCAGCGCCTCGAAGCCGAGCGCCTCCAGGACTCGTGCCGAGCCGGCGTCCCAAGGATTGGGAATGACGAATGCCTCACCCCCATGCAGGGAACGGAATGCAACTGCCTTCTGCTGCTGTGTCGCGCTCAACGTTGCCTCCTTCGGTCACGGGTGTAGCTCGAGCTCGTGCTCGCCGACGCGGACGTCGTTTCCCGCCTCGAAGCCGGCGGCTTTCAGCGCGGCGATCACGCCGATCTCTTTCAGACGCTGCTCCAGATAGGCCAGCGCCTCTTCGTTTTTGAGGTCATGGCGCTCGAAGAGCAGCTCGACGCCGCGGCCGAGGATGCGGAAGGCACCGTCATCCTCGCGCTCGACCGAGTAGCCACCCTCGCCCACCGGGCGGTAGACGCGGTGCTCGACCTCGAATTCGGCGGGGCCGGCCTCGCGGCGCTCGGGGCGCGCCGGAACGTCCTCTGGCAGCTCGGAGAGGATCAGGCCACGCAGCTCTTCCAAGCCCTCGCCGGTCGCGGCGGAGGCCGCCAGCACGCCCTTCACCCGGTCGCCGAATCGCCGGCGCCACTCGCCAACCACCTCCTCCACCTGCTCGGCTGGGAGCAGGTCCCGCTTTGAGAGAAGGAGGACCTCGGGAAGTTGCTCGAGGCCTGCGCCGTAGGCGACTAGCTCCTCGCGCACCGCCTCGTAGTTGGCCTGGGGATCGCCCTCCGCGGGCGCCAGATCGACGAGGTGGACGAGCATCGAGCAGCGCTCGACGTGGGCAAGGAACTCGTGGCCCAACCCGGCTCCCTCCGCCGCGCCTTCGATCAGGCCGGGAATATCGGCAACCACCGCCTGCCGATCCTCCCCCTCGATCGTCCCCAGCACCGGCGAGAGCGTCGTGAACGGGTAGTCCCCAACCTTCGGCTCCGCCCGCGTCAACCGCCCCAGCAGGGAGGACTTGCCGGCGTTGGGCAACCCGACCAGCCCGACGTCGGCCAGCAATTTCAGCCGAACCTCGATCCACCCCTCCTCGCCCGAGGTCCCCTTCTCGGAGAACCGAGGCGCCTGCCGAACGGAGGTGGAGAACCGCTTGTTGCCATGCCCCCCACGCCCGCCATGCGCAATCACAGCCCGCTGCCCGGCCTCGACAAGGTCGATCCGGCTCCCATCGACAGCTTCAGCCTGCGTCCCCGCGGGCACAGGAATCAGAAGCTCTTCCCCCCGAGCCCCATGCCGATTGGACCCTTCGCCACCCTTCCCGCGCCCAGCCCGAAAGTGCTTGCTCCCCCGCAGCCCGCCAAGATCGCGACGGCTGGCATCGCAGACGAGCACCACATCGCCACCGTGCCCACCGTCCCCGCCGTCAGGGCCACCGCGCGGAACATGAGCCTCTCTGCGGAAGCTCACGCACCCATTCCCACCAGCCCCGCCCTCAACCCAGATTTTGGCCTTGTCGTACATCACCGAGGAGCGTAGTCGTCACAAAACTCAAAATCTTCAATCGCAGAACTGTCATTTCTGCCCGGTGTCTCCCACAGGCACGAATTCAGCCAATACATTCCGAATGCCGCTGTATGCGGCGACGCCCCCGCCGCCGGACGCGGGCTCCGAAATGACTAATTGGAGTTGGCGGGTTCGACTCCCGCCGGGGGCGCTACAATGCAGACACGTCATTTCGGGGCTCCGGACTCGTTTGTCCGGCGGCAACTCCATTTAGTCAGAGGGCGGCTCTTCGGAGCCGCCCTCTTCTTCTCCCAGAAGCTTGCGGACGCGAGGTTCTGCGGCGTTTCGTGAGGAGGGACGGGGTGTCCCTTCCGCGCAGCGGCGTCCTCTTTTTCGCCCTGCCGGGACGGTGGACAGCTTCAGGCGTTCCTGGCGAAAAACCCAGTAAGCGGAAGGGACACCCCGTCCCTCCCCTGCACTAGTCGCTCAGAACCGAGATCGTGCGGCCCTTGCGAGAGGGCTTGAACTGAACGGTCCCAGCCTGCTTCGCAAAGATCGTGTGATCGCGGCCGAGCCCGACGCCGTCACCGGGCCAGAACCGGGTGCCGCGCTGGCGCACGATGATCTCACCGCCACTGACCTTCTGGCCGGCGAAGACCTTGACCCCAAGCATGTTGGGGTTGGATTCGCGGCCGTTGCGGCTGGAGCCAAGTCCTTTCTTATGAGCCATCGTCGTCCTTTTTAGCAGCCGCTTTGGGCTTAGGTGCGGTTTTTGAAACCGGCGCTGCGGCTTTTTTCGCGCCGAGTTTCAGCTCGGTCACCTCGAGCCGGGTCAGCTCCGAGCGATGCCCGGCACGGCGGCGGTAGCCCTTCTTCGGCTTGTATTTGAAGACCTTGATCTTCGGACCGCGCAGGTGCTCGGCGACGGTCGCCTCGACTTTCACCTTCTCCAGCTCTTTCGGCTCGGCGACGATCTCTTTGTCCCGGAACAGCACGGGCCTGAGGCTGACCTTCTCGCCCTCTTTTGCGGGCAGCCGGTCGACGAGCAGCGAAGTGCCCTTCTCGACCTTGTACTGCTTGCCGCCGCTCTCTATGACTGCGTACGTGCTCATTCGTCCTTGCCGCTCTGTGTAGTGGAGCGCGACCGGCCCTGACCGCCACTGCGGCCACGACGGCTACTGCGCGAGGGCGCGGATTCTAGAGCCTCGGCGTCCGATGCGTCCCCGTCGCCGTTGCCGGCACCGTTGCTGGCCGCCGAGTCGAGCAGCGAAGCGACCGCCGCCGCGCGTTCGACCTGCTCGATCCGGACCATCTTGCGATCGCCGACGAAGCGCCCACCGCCGTTGACGCTGACGATGTAGGAGTCGATCCGGGCGACCGCGTCGTCGGCGTTGTACATGTGCGGCTCCTCGATTGTCACCAGCACCTCCTCGCCGACCTTGAACGGCAACGCCCGCTCCTCGATCTTGGCGCGAGTGCCCGCTTCGATCAGTTTGAAGGTGTCGATCGCGAGCGCGTCGCCGCCCTCGAAATGGAACTGCTTGCCGGTCTCCTCCTCGAGCTCCGCCAGGCCGCTGTCGGGCCCGATCAGCTGCGCCGCGACTTTCGGGTTGACCCGCAGCAGGAACGCCTCCTCGTCGCGGCTGGCGAGGTCGCGCATCTGCCGCAATCCCTCCAGCGCGACCGTCTCGGCGGAAAGCACGACGCCCTCGCCGTCGCAGGTCGGGCAGGGCGCGGTGAGGATCTCGCGCACGCCGTCGGTGATGTTCTGCCGGGTCATCTCGACTAGTCCGAGCGGAGAAACCTCGACCACATAGCTCTTCGACTTGTCGGCGTCGAGCGCTTTGCGCAGCGTCTTCAGGACTTTGTCGCGGTTTTTGGCCCGCGCCATGTCGATGAAGTCGATCACGATGATGCCGCCGATGTCGCGCAGGCGCAGCTGCCGCACGACCTCGTCCGCGGCCTCGGTGTTGACCCGGGTGATCGTCTCCTCGAGGCCACCTTTGCCACGGCCGGTGAAGCTGCCGCTGTTGACGTCGACCACGGTCAGCGCCTCGGTGTAGTCGATGATCAGGTAGCCGCCCGAGGGCAGATCGACACGACGCACGAGGGTCGATTCGATCTCCTTGTTGATCTCCCATTTCTCCAGCAGCGGCTTCGTGCCCTCGTACAGCTCGACTTTGTCGACCAGCTCCGGCGCGGTGCGCTGGAAGAAGCCGGTCACCCGTTCGAGCTGCTTGGGCGAGTCGATCACCGCTTTTTCGAAGTCCGAGAGAAAGACGTCGCGCAGCACCCGCACCGGCAGGTCGGCCTCCTGGAAGACGAGGCCCAGCCCGTTGGTTTTCTCGGCCCGTCGCTCCAAGACGTCATAGAGCTTGTGCAGGTAGCCGACCTCACGGACGAAGTCCGATTTTTTGGCCCCGTGAGCGGCCGTGCGAACGATCAGCCCGCCCGGGCCATTGTAGGTGTTGTCGACCATCTTGCGCAGCCGGTCGCGCTCGGATTCGGAGAGTCGCCTGCTGACGCCGACGCCGCTGCCCTGCGGCGCGTAGACGAGGTAGCGACCGGCGATCGAGAGGTTCATCGAAAGCCGCGCGCCCTTCGACTTGAGCGGGTCCTTGACGACCTGGACGAGGATCTCCTGCCCCGATTTGATCAGCTCGCTGATCTTGCGGCCGCTGCCGCGGCCGCGCTTGGGCGCCTGTTCCCCGTTGGGCAGGACGATCTCGTCGACGTGGAGGAAGCCGTTGCGCTCGAGGCCGATGTCGACGAAGGCGGCCTCCATACCGGGAAGGACGTTGTCGACCTTGCCCTTGTAGATGTTGCCGACGATCGATCGCCGGCCGCGGCGCTCTATGTAGAGCTCCGCCACGCTGCGTTTGCCGCCTTTGGTCTTCGACTCGAGGACGGCGACACGGGTCTCGCCGCGATCGGCGGACACCAGGATGGTTTTTTTCATAGTTGATTCAGCTCAGTTCAGATAGGTACGCATGGCCAGGTCCCTTTCAAGGGGTCACCAGGCGAACCTGCCTTTCTGGCTGAGGCGCGCTTGCATGTGAATGCTCTGAAGCACTCCCACCGCGAGTAACGTCGCCAGCACGGAGGAACCCCCGTAGCTGAGCAGCGGCAGGGGGATCCCGGTGATCGGCATGATCCCGAGGTTCATCCCCACGTTGACGAAGACCTGGAAGAGCAGCATGGCGGCGATGCCGCCTGCCACAAGGGTCCCGTACGAGTTCTTCGAGAGCGTCACGATCCGCAGCGCCCGCCAGATCAGCAGGGCGTATAGGGATAGGACGAAAGCGGCCCCAAGAAATCCATAGCGCTCACCGATCACCGCAAAGATGAAGTCGGTGTGCCGCTCAGGGACGAAATCGAGCCGCGTTTGAGTGGCCCGATCGCCGCGGCCGGTCAACTGACCGGCGCCCTCGGCGATCTTGGCCTGGTTCTGCTGGTAGCCCGCGTCGCTGGGGTCCGCGCTCGGATGCGTGAAGGAAGTCAGCCTTTGCTGCTGATATTCCTTCAACACTGGCGTCCCGATTGCGGGAGCGACCACGAGCACTAGTGCAACTAATGCGACGAGAGCCGCGCCGATCACCGCGAAGTGCGTCCAGCGGACGCCCCCCACGTACATCACGGCGAGGGTGATTGCCCCGTACACCAAAGAGGTGCCGAGGTCCGGCTGCAAGAAGACAAGCGCAGCCGGGGCGAAGCCGAGACAGAGGTAGCGCACCGTGCGCTGCCTTGCCGAGCCCCGCCGGGCGCCATCGATGACAAAGCCGGCAAGCGCCAGAACGAGCAGGAGCTTGCCCAGCTCCGATGGCTGGAAGCTGAAGAAGGGAAGTTCGAAAGCACGCCGTGAACCGCGCGCGGCGAAGCCGAAGACGAACACCAGCGAGACGCTGGCACAGAGGAAGGTGTAGATCCCGACCCGCAACTCACGGAAGCGCGAATAGTCGATGCGAGCGAGCAGGTACATCCCGACAAGCCCGAGCACCGCGTAGATCGCCTGGCGATCGACGTAATAGCCGGGGTTGCCCGGCACGTCGCTCTTGGTCGCCTCACCGAGGGTGAAGACACCGAAGGCAGCCAGCGCGACAGCCGCGAAGCCGAGGCCGGCGTCCATGTAGGGCAGGCCGAGGCGCTCGGCGATCCCCGGTCGCAGGGCGAAGGGCTCGGGACGGGCCCGACGGGTTCGGGTCGCGTACATCAGCCTTCCCCTTCCGGGAATTCAGCTTCACCTTCAGAGCCTTCCGCTTCGTGGGAGAGTCGGCTGGCGAAATAGGCTTCCAAGATCGTCCTTGCGGCGGGCGCCGCGGCTTCGGCGCCGAAGCCGCCTTCCTCCATCGTCACGAAGGTGACAATACGCGGATTGGGATACGGAGCGAGCACGCCGTACCAGGATTGGTCCGCGTACGGTGGCCGTTCGGCGGTGCCGGTCTTGCCCGCGACCGGGATCGGGAAGTTGCCGAAGACCGCGAACGAGGTCCCGGCCCCATTCTGTGCCGCGTCGTGCAGGCCTTCGAGGATCGCTTCCCGGTACGCGGGATCCATATGGACGTGGCGGCGCGGCGGTGGGGTGAATTCCTTGAGCACGCGGCCGGCGGCGTCGTCGACCTGCATGCCGACGTGGGGAGTGACGATCGTGCCGCCGTTGGCGATCGCCGCGTAGGCGACGGCCATCTGCAGCGGGTTGGTCTGCAGATCGCCTTGGCCGGTGGCGAGCTGGATGTTGTCGCCGGCCGACCAAGGCCGGTCGGTCAAGCCTTCCTTGTAGAGCTGATTGCGCCAGTGCTGGGACGGCAGCAGCCCGCTGCTCAGAACCGGGAGGTCGATGCCGGTTGGGCGGCCGATGCCGAGCGCGTGCGCCCAATGCTGGAGCTGGCCGGTGTCCCACATGCGAAAGCCGAGGTTGTAGAAGAACACGTCTGAGGACACTTCCAGCGCCGAGACGAGGCTGACCGAGCCGTTCGCCGCTTCGCCGGCGTTTTTGAAGACCTCGCCGCCGATTTCGAACTGGCCGGGGTCTTCGATCACTTCGGTCGGGGTCAGGTTGCCGCTTTCGAGCGCGGCGATAGCGGTGATCGGCTTGAACGTGGAGCCGGTCGGGTAGAGCCCCGAGGTCGCGCGGTCGGTGAGCGGCGCCGCAACCGGGTCGCGGTAGAGGGCGTTGACCTGGGCCTGGGTCATCGGCCGCGTGAAGACCGAGGGGTCGAAGGTCGGGTAGGAGGCGAGACCGAGGATTTCGCCCGTGTGCACGTTCATCGTGATGAAGCCGCCATGCAGGCCGCGAGCCGCCAGCGCCGCTTCGCCCGCCTCCTGCACTTTGGTGTCGATCGAGAGCTTCAGGTTGTCGCCCGGCACCGGCGGCTGGGAGGCCAGTTGCCCGTTGCGGGTCGGTTGGCCGAGGGCGTCGACTTGAATTCGCGTCAACCCCGGCTTCCCGCGCAAGAATCGGTCGTAGGTGTCCTCAACGCCTTCCTGGCCAATTTCATCGCCGGGCTGGAGGCCACGATAGCGCGCCTCTTTCAGCTGTTCTTCGGAGACCTCGCCGACGTTGCCGAGGATGTGGGCGGCGAGCGTGCCGTGCGGGTAGCGGCGCACGAAGACGCGCTGCACAGTCACGCCGGGGAAACGGTCCTGGTTCTCCTGCAGGTAGTAGACGAGGTAGTCACCGACGTCGCGGCGCAGGGTCACCGGCGCGCTTGCGGCAAGCTTCAGCTGTTCGTGCATCGTCTTGCGCAGGCGCGGCAGCGAGCTGTGGGTCAGCTCGGCGAGCTGGGTCAGCTCGGCGTGGCGCTGGCGCGGCGCTTCGGGGAGCTTCTCGGGATTGATCTGCAGCGCCAGGCTGGTCCGATTGGAGACGATGTCGTTGCCGTTGCGGTCGAGGATTTTGCCGCGCGGAGAGCTGACCCTGAACTCGCGCGTGCGGTTGTTCTTCGCTTCGGCGAGGTACTTCTCGCCGTTGATCACCTGCAGGAACCAGAGCCGGAAGAAGAGCACGCCGAAGAGCGCCAGGGCGACGCCGCCGAAGACCGCGATGCGCAAGGCCAGGCGGTTGCTCATCTGCGGTCCGAGCTCGTCAGAGCGCCGGTACATCAGGTCCTCCCCAGCACCGTCGGCTGGCGGCGGCGGGCCACCCTCGACTCCTCGACCAGCGCCGGGCGCAGCCCCCGCCGCAGGCCGAAGTAGATCGGCCAGGCGAGGAAGAAGGCGTAGATGCTCTTCAGCAGCATGTCGCGGACGATCAGCGGGCTGACCGGCGCGTCGACGCCGAGCATCATCTGCACGGCGGCGAAGCCGAGCTCGGCGAACAGGGTCAGCCCCATGCAGACGAGCGGCGGCACCAATGCGCTGTGGATGTCGAAGCGCTCGCGGAAGAGGCCGGCCAGGTAACCGGCGCCGAGCAGCACCAGCGAGGAGCCGCCGAGCGGCGCGACGAGCAGGCAGTCGACGAGGAAGCCGACCGAGAAGCCGGCGACGGCGCCGGTCAGGCTACCGCCGAGCAGACCGAGCGAGACGACGACGGCGGGCAGCACGTCGGCGCTGGTGTGGAGCAGCTCGACCCGCGAGAAGAACGAGAGCTGCAACAGGACCGCGAAGATCACGATCGCGACGAGGCGGGCGAAGATCTTCGGCGTGACGATCATCGGCGTGACCCCCCGGTCAGCACCTGGACCAGATCCAGGTCGGCCATATCGACGTAGGGGCGCAGGTGGACCTGTTGGCTGGCCTCCTGCTCGACGATCGAGGTGGGCGTCACTTCGCCGACCGGCAGGCCTGGCGGGAAGAGCGAGGCGTAGCCTTGGGCGCGCCAGCCCGAGGTGACCACGGCCTGGCCCCCGTGCACGGCCTTGCTCGAATCGATGAAGTCGAGGATCAAGTCTTCGGGGTCGCCGACCTCAGGCTTGATCACGCCTTGGACGCCGGGTGGCACGACCTTCGCCGTGACTCCGCTGGCGTGGTCGGTGATCAGCGTCACCTGAGCCGATCCCCCCTGGGTCGAGGCGACAAGGCCGACCAGCCCGTCGCCGCTGATCACCGGATCGTCGACCTTGACCCCGTCGCCGGAGCCGACGTCGATCGTCACGGTCGAGTTCCAGACGGTCGGCGAGCGGGCGATCACCCGCCCGGTGACCGGTTCATAAGCCGATTCGGCCAGCGCCGGACCGCGGTCGAGTTCGACCATCTTGCGTAGCTGGGCGTTCTCCTGCAGCGCCTCCTGCCCGGCGACGGCCTGGCGGCGCACGGTCACGAGCTCCGTCTTGAGCCGGCTGTTTTCGCCGCGCGCGGCGAAGGTCTTGTCAAACCAGTCGACCAGGTCCCGGGCCGGCTTCAGAGCCCTGTCGGCGACGGTCTGCAACGGGCTGAAGATCGTGCTGACGCCCCGCTGCACGCCACCCGAGCTATGCCCGTAGGTGATCGTCAGCAACAGGAAGGAGCCGATGACGAGGAGAGTGAGTACCGCTCTACGGCGGCGTACTTGCTTGCGATACACGACGGAGACCTAAGTTTGGCGCTTTGCATGAACGGCAGCTAAGCAACGCGTGCCGTCCCCGAGTTCATCTTGCTGGCGCGGTGGATCGTCTCGAACTCCTCCAGCGATATGCCGGAGCCGACGGCCACGCACGTCAAGGGCGACTCTGCCAGTTGACACGGCATCTGGCACTCATCGCGAAGGCGCTGTTCGAGTCCTTGCAGGAGCGCGCCTCCACCGGCAAGGGTAATACCCCGGTCCATGATGTCCCCCGCCAGCTCCGGCGGGGTGCGGTCGAGCGTGTCTTTGACCGCGTCGATGATGTGACTGATCGTTTCGTCGAGAGCATCGCGCACCTCGGCCGAGCCGAGCGTGATCGTCTTCGGCAGGCCGGATACGAGGTCGCGGCCGCGGATCTCGACCTCGACCTCCTCGGGCAGCGGCGAGGCCGAGCCCGCCTCGAGCTTGACCTCCTCCGCCGTCGGGGTACCGATGGCCAGTTTGTAGCGATGTTTGCAGTGGTGGACGATCGCATCGTCGAGCTCGTCGCCGCCGACTCTGATCGACTGCGAGACGACGATCCCGCCGAGTGAGATCACGGCAACCTCGGTGGTGCCGCCGCCGACGTCGACGATCATCGAGCCGGTCGGCTCGGCGACGGGCAGGCCGGCACCGATCGCCGCCGCCATCGGCTCCTCGATCAGGTACGCCTTGCGGGCACCGGCTGAGAGACAGGCCTCCTCGACCGCGCGCTTCTCGACGCCGGTGACGCCGGAGGGAACGCAGACGACGACGCGTGGATGGGCGAAGCGGTTGGAGTGAACCTGCTTGATGAAGTGACGCAGCATCTGTTCGGTCACGTCGAAGTCGGCGATGACGCCGTCCTTGAGCGGCCGGATCGCGGTGATCGTCCCCGGCGTGCGCCCCAGCATCCGCTTCGCCTCGACCCCGACCGCGTGGACCTGGCCGTTGCGCGAATCGATCGCCACCACCGAAGGCTCGGAGAGCACGATGCCGCGACCGCGCACGTAGACCAGGGTATTGGCCGTGCCGAGGTCGACCGCCATGTCGCGGCCGCCCAGTCCGGTCAGGTAACTGAATATGCCCATGTGTGCAATTTGGGGAAAAGCAGGGCAATCATTCCAGATGGTCCAAATCGGCCAACTCCGGCGCGAGATCCAGCAATAACCCGACCGGCAGGCCGACGACGTTAGAGACGCTCCCCTCGATCCGTTCGACCAGGGTCGAGCCGAGAGTCTGGATCGCATAACCGCCCGACCGCCCCTGCCACTCACCAAAACGCACGTAGCGCTCGACCTCAGCCTCGCCCAGCTCCTTGAAGACGACGGAAGTCCGTTCCAGCCCACTTCGCTCCTCCTCCCCGTCGAGCACGACGAGCCCGCTCATCACGGTGTGAGCGCGTCCGGACATACGCTCCAGGTATTCACGAGCCTCAACCTCACCTTCAGGCTTTCCGAGCGCCTTGCCATCGAGCACCACGTCGGTATCGCAGCCGACGACCATGCCATCGCGCTCCACGGCCCGAGCCTTCATCCGAGCGTTCTCCAGCACCTCGAACTCCGGGTCCCCCCCGGTCAGCTCCTCGACCCCAGGCACCACAATCTCAAACTCCACGCCCAGCTTCCGAAGAATCTCGCTCCTCTGAGGCGACCCGGATGCCAGCGTGATTCTCAAGCGCTTAGACCCCCGGCCGGGATGTGGGCAGGGGGTGGAGCGTCTTGTACTTTTTCGTCAATCCGATCTCGGACGGCCGAAAACAATCCACCGAAAAAGTTAAGCGGAACCCCCTGCCCGCAGCCCGGCCGCTAGCCAAGCTCCGGAAACCAGATCCCAATCTCGCGCTCCGCCGACTCGTCCGAATCGGACCCGTGGACCATGTTGAAGGTCACCCCGAGCGCGTAGTCGCCGCGGATCGAGCCGGGCGCGGCCTCGACCGGGTTCGTCGCCCCGATCAGCTGCCGGGCCGCCACGACCGCTTCGCTCCCCTCCAGCACCATCGCCACCAGCGTGCCGCCGGTGATGAACTCGACCAGCTCGCCGAAGAAAGGCTTGTCGGTGTGCTCGGCGTAGTGCTCGTTGGCGATCTGCTCGGAGGCCGCCATCGTCTTCAGCGCCGCGATCCGCAGGCCCTTGCGCTCGAAACGCGCGATCACCTCGCCGCTCAGGGCGCGTTCGAAGGCGTCAGGCTTGACGAGGATCAGGGTCCGGCTCACGGTTGGGGCTCCTTGGCTGTCGTTTGGGTTTCGAGGTCTCTTTTGGCGCCTCGCGCTGCGGTGGCTCCTGTTGCGCGGCGGCAGGCGGTTTTTTGCGAGCGGGGGCTTTCCGCCGGCGCGGCTGCTCCCCTTTGGACAGCGCGGTTTCGCAGTAGGGACAGAGCGCCCAGGCCGGATCGACGGGCCTGCTGCAGCTGGGGCAGGGGTTCTTGAGGCGCTGCTGGCACTCCGGGCAGCGCAGGAAGTTCTTCTCCGCCGGGAATCCGCAACTCGGACACGAGTGCTCGGTGAGCTGCCGCACTCGCAGCTCGGCCGCTTTGATCTCGAGCTCGCGTTCGTGGGCGTCCTCGAGGAACTCCGGCGGTCGCACTATCGCGTAAACGGCGGTGCCGATGTAGGGGATGAAGGAGGCGAGCGTCGCGCAGCCGATCAGGAACGGATCGGAGATGCGGCGCTTGGCGTCGAGATAGGTGTAGACGATCAGCGCCAGCCAGACGACGACCAGCATCAGGATGAGCAGGTTGACGACCAGGTTGAGGCCGTTGTTGCTGATGCCGAAGATCGCGATAGCCATGGCGTTTGCGCCCGTCCGGAAGAGGAGCGGCGGTGAGTCTACTTCGCCGCCTGCCTCGCGAACCCTGTCGTGCCCTGCCCTTAGAGGAAAAGACTGCCGAACAGGTAGCCGAGCCCGAAGAAGATCAGGATCACCGCGGCGACCACCGCGGCGACCAGAGCCATCATCGAGAGGAGTTCGGTTCCTGCGCTTTTAGAGCCCATTCGTCGCCTCAATCCTCGCACAGACGAAGCGCAGCGCGAGCCGGTGCGAGCGCGTAGTGCGAGCCGGTGACGAGCAGGACGCCGCCCGCCTCCAGGGCAAGCTCGCGCCCCCGAGTCACGGCCGAGGCAAAGTCAGGTTCAGCCTCGGCAGCCAGCCCCGACTCCGCGCAGGCCAGAGCAAGGGCATCAGCCGAAAATGCCTGCCGATGGGCCGAAAACCCACCTATATCGTGGGAAATCGTCCCGTCGGCGGAGAGGACGCCGGGGAGCTCGGTGCAGATGGCTCGCTCCAGGACTGGGGCCAGGGCCTCGATCATCGTCCGCGCGTCCTTGTCGGCCAGGACCGCCAGGCAGGCGATCACCGGGCGGCCGCGGGCTATCTCGGGCAGAGCTTCTGCCAGCGCGGTGGCGCCATCGGGGTTGTGGGCCGCGTCCAGAAAGGCCGGCGGGTCGCCCGGCACGCGCTCCAGGCGCCCCGGGATCTCAAGGCTGGTGGCAACGGCTGCTGCCCGCTCACTGTCCAGCTCACCTAGGAAGGCCTCAGCGGCGGCAAAGGCCAGGGCGAAGTTGCGGCGCTGGAAACTGCCTGCCGCGCGAAGGCTGATCTCAGGGCCCGGGTCCTCGGGCGCGACGATCAGCTTCGCACCCCGCTCACGGGCCGTTCGTTCAGCCAACTCAGCGACAGAGGGGCTGACCCGTCCCAGCGCCAGGATCGTGTGATCGCGCAGCACCGCCAGCTTCTCCGCCGCGATCTCCTCCTCGCTCTCCCCCAGCCACTCGGTGTGGTCGAGCCCGACCGAGGTCAGGACAGTGACCTTGGAGGGGATCGTGTTGGTGGCGTCGAGCCGCCCCCCCAGCCCCGCCTCGACGACGGCGGCTCCAACCCGGGCGTTGGCGAAGGCCACGAATGCGGCGGCAGTCGCCAGCTCGAACTGGGTCACCGCCTCACCCTCCTCCAGACTTCTGTTCACGGTCTCCGCAGCGGCGGCGGCGCGCTCGACAGCGGCGGCGAACTCCGCGGCGCCGATTTCCTCGCCGTGTACGAGGATCCGTTCGGACCAGCGCGCCGTGTGCGGCGACACGCAGGCGCCGGCGGAAACCCCGTGGGCCTCCAGCAGGGCCGCGATCATCCGCGTCACCGAGGACTTGCCGTTGGTGCCGACGACGTGGATCGAGGCAAAGCGGTGCTGCGGTAGGCCGAGCAGGGTGCTCAGCGCGCGCATCCGCTCCAGGCCCAGCTTCCAGCCGATCGGCTCGAGCGAGTCGAGGTAGGCCTCGGGATCGCGCGGGTCTATTCCGACAGCTCCTCCAGCTCGGCGCGGTAGCGCTCGAGCTTCTCTCGCTCTTCCGCGACCACCCCGGCCGGCGCCCGGTCGACGAACTTCTCGTTGCCGAGTTTGCCCTCGGCCCGGTCCACCTCGGAGCGCAGCTCCTTGCGCCGCGCCTCGAGCCGGGCGGCGACCGCCTCGGCGTCGATCTCGGCGGAGGCGAGGATCTTCACCGGGCCCACCGCCGCCACCGGATCTCCGCCGTCATCCCCGAACTCGAAGCGAGCGAGGCGGCCGACGAACTCCTGCGGTTCGATCCCCTCGGCCCGAGCCGGCAGCACGGTTGCCGCCGGCGCCTCGACCAGATCCCGCCAGGCACGCAGCCGCCCGGTCAGCTCGATGCCCGCTCGCACCTCGGCCTCGGCCCCGGCGTCGCGCAGCGACTCGTCGGGCTCGGGAAAGGCGTGCACCGCGAGATGGCCTTGCCGCGAAGGGTGGTAGGACCAGATCTCCTCGGTGACGAACGGCATGATCGGGTGCAGCAGCGCCAGCAGGCGCTCCAGCGCCCAGAGCAGGGTCGCCGAGACCTCGGCCTCGCCCTCGTACAGGCGCGGCTTGACGATCTCCAGGTACCAGTCGCAGAGCTCCGACCAGAGAAAGGCATATGCCTCCTGGGCGGCGTGGGCGAAGTCGTATTCCTCCAGCTTCGCCGTGACCGAGGCGATCGTCGCCTCCAGTCGCGAGAGCAGCCAGCGGTCCTCGATGCCGACCGGCCGCGGCGCGGCGTCGACCTCGGCGACGTTGAGCAGGATCAGGCGGCTCGCGTTCCAGAGCTTGTTGGCGAGGTCGGCACCCTGCTGGACCTTGGCGTCGGAGAAGCGCACGTCCTGGGTCGAGGACATCGCCAGCAAGCCGAAGCGCAGCGCGTCGGCGCCGTGCTCGTCGATTTCCTCCAGCGGGTCGATGCCGGTGCCGAGGCTCTTCGACATCCGCCGCCCGTCGCGGGCCTGGATCACCGAGTGCACGTAGACGTCGCGAAAGGGAACGTCGCCGGCGAACTCGATCCCGGTCATGACCATCCGCGCCACCCAGAGGAAGAGGATCTCGCGCGCCGTGGTGAGGAAGCTGGTCGGGTAGAAGGCGCGCAGCTCGGGGGTGCCCTCGGGCCAGCCCAGCGTGGCGAAGGGCCAGAGCGCCGAGCTGAACCAGGTGTCGAGCACGTCCTCCTCCTGGCGCAGCTCCCCGCCGCAGGCGCCGCAGCGCTCGGGCGCCTCCTCGGCGACGTAGGTCTCCTCGCATGGGTCGCAGTACCAGACCGGGATCCGGTGACCCCACCAGAGCTGGCGCGAGACGCACCAAGGTCGGATCTCGCGCATCCAGTCGAGGTAGACGCGCTTCCACTGCGGCGGCGTTATCCGCACCTCGTCGCGTTCGACCACCTCGATCGCGGGCTTGGCGAGCTCGTCCATGCGGCAGAACCACTGCAGCGAGATCAGCGGCTCGATCCGCGCGCCGGAGCGCTCCGAGAAGGGAACCGAGTGGACGTAGGGCTCCTCGGCCCGCAGCGAGCCCTCCCCACGCAGCGCCGACACCACGGCCTCTTGCGCCTCGGCGGCGGCGAGGCCGGTGAAGCGCTTCCCGGCCTCCTCGTTCATCCGCCCGTCGGGGCCGATCACACCGATCTCCTCGAGCCCGTGTCTACGACCGATCTCGAAATCGTTGGGATCGTGTCCCGGAGTGATCTTCAGCGCCCCGGTGCCGAACTCGGGATCGACGTGCTCGTCGGCGATGATCGGCAACCGCCTGCCGACGAGCGGCAGGATGCAGTGCTGCCCGATCAGGTCCGCGTAGCGCTCGTCCCCTGGATTGACCGCCACCGCGGTGTCGGCGAGCATCGTCTCCGGGCGCACCGTGGCCACGGTCAGGACTCGGTCGGAGCCCTCGACCGGATAGTCGATCGAGTAGAGGGTGTCCTCGACCTCGCGGTTGACGACCTCAAGGTCGGAGATCGCCGAGTGCGAGCCCGGGTCCCAGTTGACCATGTAATTGTCGCGGTAGATGTAGCCCTTGTCGTAGAGCTGCTTGAAGACGCGGTACACCGCCCGCACGTAGCCCTCGTCGAGGGTGAAGCGCTCGCCCTCGTAGTCGAGCGAAGCGCCGAGCCGCTTGTACTGCTCGACGATCTGCGAGCCGTACTCCTCTTTCCAGGCCCAGACGCGCTCGACGAAGGCCTCGCGGCCGATCTCCTGGCGCGAGATTCCTTCCTCGCCCAACATCTTCTCGACCACCGCCTGGGTGGCGATGCCGGCGTGGTCGGTGCCCAGCGTCCAGAGCGTGTTACGCCCGCGCATCCGGTTCATCCGCACCAGCGCGTCCTGCATCGAGCCGTTCAGCGCGTGACCCATGTGGAGAACGCCGGTGACGTTGGGTGGCGGGATCGCCACCGAGAAATTGTCCGCCGCGGTCCCCTCGGCCTTCGGGTGGAAGTAGCCGCCGTCGATCCACTCGGCGAACAGCCTCCGCTCGACCTCGGCGGATTCGTAGCGGGTCTTCTCTTTAAGTGCTTTCAGACGCTCGTCGGCCATGGGCCGCCGAGTCTAGATTGCTAGGCGGTTTCCTCGCCCAGGTCCTCGTCTGCTTTGCCGATGTCCTGGTGGGCGGCCTCGGTGACCAGGGTCGGCCGGCGGCCCTGGACGATCGTCTCCTTGGTCACGACGCACTTGGTCACGTCGCGTCGCGAGGGCAGCTCGAACTGGACGTCGAGCAGGGTCTCCTCGAGGATCGAGCGCAGCCCGCGGGCGCCGGTCTCCCGCTCCAGGGCTTTGTCGGCGATCGCCTCGAGGCTGTCCTCGGAGAAGACCAGCTCGATGTCGTCGAAGTCGAAGAAGCGCTGGAACTGCCGCGTCAGGGCGTGGCGCGGCTCGGTCAGGATCGTGATCAGGTCGTCGCGACTGAGCTGATGGATCGCGGCGACGACCGGCAGACGGCCGATGAACTCTGGGATCAGGCCGTATTCGATCAGGTCCTCGGGCAGCACCTGCTCGAACCACTCCCCCTTGTCCTTCTTCTCGCGCGAGGAGATTTCGGCGCCGAAGCCGATGCCGCGGTCGCCGACCCGCCGCTCGATCACCTTGTCGAGCTCGGCGAAGGAGCCGCCGCAGACGAAGAGGATGTTCGTCGTGTCGATCGTGAGGAACTCCTGGTGGGGGTGCTTGCGCCCGCCCTGCGGCGGCACCGACGCTGTCGTCCCCTCGAGGATCTTCAGCAGGGCCTGCTGCACGCCTTCGCCGGAGACGTCGCGGGTGATGGAAGGGTTGTCGGCTTTGCGCGCGATCTTGTCGATCTCGTCGATGTAGATGATCCCCGTCTCGGCCTTTTTCACGTCGTAGTCGGCGGCCTGGATCAACTTCAAGAGGATGTTCTCGACGTCCTCGCCGACGTAGCCGGCCTCGGTCAAGGCCGTCGCGTCGGCGATCGCGAAGGGGACGTTGAGGATGCGGGCGAGGGTCTGGGCGAGCAGCGTCTTGCCGCAGCCGGTCGGGCCAAGCAGGAGGATGTTCGACTTCTGCAGCTCGACCTCGGGATCGTCGCCCTGGGAGGCCATCTGGACCCGCTTGTAGTGGTTGTAGACGGCGACGGAGAGGGCGCGCTTGGCGGCCTCCTGGCCGACGACGTACTCCTGCAGGACCTCGTGGATCTCAACCGGTTTCGGCAGGTTCTCGAGCTCGACGCCCTCGCTGGGCGGGGTCAGCTCCTCATCGATGATCTCGTTGCAGAGGTCGATGCACTCGTCGCAGATGTAGACGCCGGGGCCGGCGATCAGCTTTTTGACCTGGCGCT